>Ga0100402_1007774_pt1 | contig 10273 bp, 12 predicted proteins | sample CryGeyme20150102_FD_80419 | JGI IMG/M metagenome (GOLD analysis project Ga0100402, IMG submission 80419) | Groundwater microbial communities from Crystal Geyser aquifers in Utah, USA - Crystal Geyser metaG 2015-0102 | ecosystem: Environmental > Aquatic > Deep subsurface > Groundwater | place...
ACAAAATCTTTTTCGGTACAGATTAAAACATCTGTTTTAGGAAGCTTATTTAGTGGGGCCATCTCATGATCTGCAAAAAACTGTTCAGCAACGACCTCAGCGCCCATTGCCTCAACAGTTTTTCTGAAATTTTCCGGATGGGCAATTCCACAAAATATCCCCACCTTCCAACCCTGAATACTAGGGATCAGATTCCCCTTCAAATCTAGAATTCTTTTCACTTTTAATTTGAGCTCATCTTTAAATACAAAATCAGCCTGCTCTACCCTTTTTGGACTATCCCTTAAAAATCCCCACGGCAAATATCTCCCGACTCTACTCCCAAGGACAATATCTACATCCCGATGTAATCTCCGATGCTGAAATCCATCATCTAAAATAATTAAATCTGCTTCAATTTGCTTAGCAAGAGCCACCCGATCTTTTCCCACACAAACCTGCACATGAGGCAATCTCCTCGCTAAAAGGATCGCCTCATCCGGCATCTCCCCATAGCCGCGGGACAAAATTGCAATCTTTTTCCCAAAAAACTGCTGCGCTAAAAGGTGGACAAACGGAGTCTTTCCACTTCCCCCTGCGACAATGTTTCCAACACTAACTACAGTTGGATTGACTCGATAAACAGGAAGGAGACCTCGGTTGTAGAGCTCATTGCGACAAAAGATAATAAAAGCATAAATAAAACTAAATGGAGCCAAGTAAAAGGGGCCCTTTTCGATGAGCCTCTGCCCGTAGTAGAGAAACTTATTGCGTAGCATAAGAAAATAAATGCTGCTCTACCATTTCAATAATGATATGGATCGCTGCCATATGAGCCTCTTGGACTCTATCTGAGTAGGTAAATCCTGATACAATCCATTCTAGATCACATAAACCCTTCATCTGTCCGCCAGTTTTCCCTAGAAATGCAACTGTCTGGACATCTTTTTGTTTGGCCATTTCTACAGCAGCGATTAGATTAGAAGAATTTCCACTTGTTGTAAGAGTAATAAGGATGTCTCCGGACTTACCAAAAGCCTCCACGCTACGAGCAAATACAGAATCAAAACCCATATCATTAGCAACACAACTTAAATGACCCGGATCTGCTAACGCAATCGCCGGAAGAGCAGCTCTCTTGGTCCTAAATTGACCCGTAAGCTCCTCTGCAAAGTGCATCGCATCACAAAGACTGCCCCCATTGCCTGCAATTAACAACTTGTTCCCATTTTGAAAACACTTTGCAATGAGATCTGCTACCTTTTCAATAAAGGTGAGACTTTCTTCCGTTTTTAAAATGGAAGTGGCTCGAATAGCGTCATCGACTGATTGAATAATGAACTCTTTCATGCTAGCATCGTAATCGATGGAACAAAAAAAGAAAAGAGTCTCTGTAATTGGAGCAACTGGCGCAGTCGGAAAAGAAATTGTCAGACTACTGATTGAAAGAGAGTTTCCTTTTTCAACTCTTCGCCTTTTTGCCTCTCCGAAATCTCTTGGTAAAAAAATTCACTCCATTCCAGTAGAAACTCTTGAAGAGTTAGATTCAACAGACTTAGCTTTTTTTTGTGCAGGTTCAGCTATATCTAAACAGTGGATCCCAAACGCCAAGTGTATCTGCATAGATTCAAGCTCTGCCTTTCGGGAGCAAGCTCCCTTAATCATTCCAGAGATCAATCCCCACGCAATAAAGGGAAATCTCATCACATCACCAAACTGCGCGGCAACTATTCTCCTTATGCCTTTATTTAGACTCCATCGCCTTTTTCGAGTTAAACGGATCATTGTTTCTACTTACCAACCAGCAAGTGGAGGGGGGGAAAGGCAAATGGAAGATTTAAAAGAAGAGACTCACGCCTTCCAAGAACATAGATCAGTTAGCCATTCCCTCCCCTTTCCATATGCATTTAACTTGTATTCTCACAACTCAAAACTCCACCCAAATGGTTATGTAGAAGAAGAGATGAAAATGTTATTTGAAACACGTAAAATTTTAGAAGATAACGAAATTCAAATGAGTGCAACTTGCATACGAGTTCCGGTCTTAAGAGCTCACTCCCTATCTGTAAATGTTGAATTTCATAAACCTTTTTCATTAGATACAGTCTATTCCACTTTGGCTGACGTGCCTGGTCTTTCTATTTTTGAAAATAGAGAACAAAATCGATTTGTAACTCCTATCGATGCTTCAGGAAAAGATGAAGTTTTTTGTAGCAGATTCCGAATAGATCCAAGCCAGCCCAACACCCTAGAATTTTGGGCTGTCGGGGATCAACTCCTCAAAGGGGCTGCATTAAATGCTGTACAAATTGGAGAACTGTTGACACAGCCCTCCATTTTTAGTATTTCAAAGTGATATGCTCTCACACTCTATTGGTAAACACGTATTACTTGCGGTCATTTTAGGAATTTGCAACGGCCTTTTCTTTGGCCCGCTGGTAAATGGCTTAAAGCCGATCGGTGCTGTGTATACTATGTTACTCCAAATGGCAGTCCTCCCATACCTCTCCTTTTCTCTTATTCATGGTCTTGGATCAATCAGCCCAGAAACAGGGAAAAAACTCTTTAAAAAAAGTTGGATGTATCTTTTATCCCTTTGGACCTTAATTTTTCTCATCCTTTTTATTCTCATCCAATTAATCCCCAACTCTATCCCTCCTCTATTTAGCGCCCAAGGGACAAGTAATTTTGAAACGAATTTTTCACAGAACTTTTTAAATTATCTGATTCCTGAAAACCCCTTTTATGACATTGCCAATAATGTGGTCCCGGCTGTTGCCATATTTGGCCTAATCGGGGGCATTGCACTCATGCACATCGAAAAAAAAGAACCCCTTATCAGCATGTTAGAAAGGGTAAATCAAGGAATAGAAAAAGTTTTAAAGTGGTTGGGAATTTTATCTCCTATTGGAGCCTTTGCCTACGTTTCAATTGCTTTTGGGACCCTCTATTTAGAAGATTTTTATAAACTCGAAATTTATATTTTCGCCTACGTTCTCACTTCTCTTTTTGTCACTTTTTGGTTTTTACCCACTCTTTTAACCTCTTTTACCCCCATGAAGTATAAAGACATATTCAGAGCGATAAAAACAGTTTGCCTTTTACCCTTTGTAACAGGTCTTTCAACAGCAGCCCTCCCCTTTTTAAATAACTATTTAAAAAAACTGGGAACCAAGCACGAGGTCCATACAAAGTTTAGAGAAACCTCGCAAACCATTCTCCCAATTGCCTACAGCTTTGGAAATATAGGCAATGCGATGATCCTATTTTTTGTGATGTTTTTAGGTTACTACTATAGACAACCTTTAAGTGGAGTGGAAAAAGGGCTCCTCGCAGTTCTCACCTTTCCCTTATCCATCGGCTCATCAACGAGCAATGTCAACTCAATCCTATTTTTAATTCAAGAATTAGGCTTTAAGCAAGGGGCCTCAGAGTTCTTCCTTCAGATCAAATCGTTTACGACCAATTTCCAAGTCTTAATGAGCATTGCAAGCGTCTTAACTCTCATGATATTAACTCTCTATTCTTATTACGGCCTCCTTGAGATCAAATGGAAACACCTTTTTGTTCGGTTAATTGGGGGTTTTGCCCTCTTCTCTATTTGTATCTTTGCTTTTCGACTCCTGATCCCAATTGGAGATGTATACCAAAATCTCTATATGGAGCTTAGACTCTCCGAAAAAGAACCTGAAAATAGGATAGAAATCCTCAAAAAAGGGGGAACAGGAATTGTTAGAAACTATCCAGATCCTTACACCCCAGAAACCTTAAAAAAGATCCTCAGGACAAAAATCTTAAAAGTGGGCTTTAACCCCAATTCGATCCCATTTTGCTATTATAATAATTATAATGAGCTCGTTGGATTTGATATTGCTTATGCATTAGAACTTGCTGATTCACTAAACTGTAAAATTCAGTTTGTCCCTCTTAATTTTAACGATATTGGAAAAGACCTTTGGGATGGAAAATTTGACATTGGAATGTGTTCAATTATCATGAATGAATCCCGAATTTTAGAGATGGATTTTACTAGACCTTACTATGAAGACAGTATCGGTCTTATCGTCCCTCTCCAAAAGAAGAGTGAGTATTTTAATCTAAAAGATGTAGAGACTCGTAAGGAACTCACTATTGGCTCAGAAGGGGCGGGCATTGAAATGGCAAAAAGGCATTTTCCGAATGCAAAGATCATCTCTTTAAACGATGGGGCAGTAAAGTTCAGTAAGGGAATGGATGCGATTTTATGGTCAAAATCAACCGGGGTAATCTGGTGCTTATCCAATCCTGATTACACATACATCGACTATGGAGATCAAATTGGCAATAGCTACTTTAGTTATCCCATCCGACAACACGCAACCGATTTCAGTTTTTTCCTCAACAGCTGGCTCACATTAAAAGAGCAATCAGGTTTTAAAAAAGAAATGGTCTCTTACTGGATTGACGGACTTCCCCCATCTAATCGCCCCCCCCGATGGTCTATCTTAAAAAATGTCCTTTTTAAATAAACGATGGAGTTGAGACAAACTGTTGGGCCTCTTGAGTGACAGGGTGTTGAAAATCAAGTCCCGAACAATGTAAAAGGATCGACTGCCCATCTCCTGATGTACTTCCATACCTACGATCCCCAACAATTGGGTGACCAATTGCGCTAAACTGAACCCTAATTTGGTGATACCTACCTGTTTCAAGTTCAATATCAACAACAGTTGAGTGTTCCCTAAATTGAGCTACTTGAAATAGAAGCCTGGCATGTTTAGCTCCAGGATCGCCACGATTACCTACTAACGCCCTATGATGACCATGAACGAGGTGATGATCCAACTTCCCAATCCGTTCACGCAAAATCCCCTCCACCTCTGCAGTGTAGGTCCTTTGGATCCCCATTAAGCGGGAAAGCTCATTGAGCCTACTCAAAGCTTTGCTCGTCCTTGCAAACAAGACAAGACCGCTGACCGGGCGATCTAACCGGTGAATAGCATGAAGAAAAACGTTTCCCGGTTTATTAAATTCACGCTTTACCCAATCTTTTGCAAAAGCCTCAAGCGAGTCGCTCCCAATTTCATCAGGCTGAGTTAATAGACCCGTTGGCTTTTTAGCTACGAGGAGGTGATTATCACAAAAGATAATTTCAGGTTCTTTGTCTAACGACTTCATATAATAACAATGTGGTTGCGGATGCGACATTCAGCGAGTCAGCTACGCCGAACATCGGAATGCGGACATTAATATCAGCACCCTTCATCCAGTTTTCAGTTAAGCCATATTGCTCAGTTCCAACAGCAATGGCTAAAGGGATTTTAAAATTTGCCTTTGTAAATTCGATTTTCGCATGGGGGGTTGCGGCAGCAATAGAGATCTTGTTTTGTTTAAGAAATTGGAGTGTCTCAGCGCTCCCTACCTCTATTACAGGGACTGTAAAAAGGGCTCCCACGCTAGATCTAACAACATTGGGGTTATGGATATCTGTTGTAGGGTCACAAACAATCACAGCGTCCACTCCCGCTGCATCACAAGATCTGAGAATAGTCCCTAAGTTACCTGGCTTTTCAATACTTTCTGCCACTAAAATAAATGGATTTTCTTTCATCTTTAGATCTCTTAAGCTCAACCTCATTTGAGGGGCAACGGCTATAAGCCCATCTGGCCTATCTCTATAAGAAATTTTCTCAAAGACCTCTTTTGTACACTGCAATTGTAAAGCTGATTTACATTGATCTATGAGTTTATTTTCGTTAGATCCTAAAAATAGTTCCGGGCAGTAAAAGAGGGTTTCCACCTCCCTTCCCGACTCTACAAAGCGGGTAAGTTCTCTATACCCTTCAATTAAAAATAACCCTTTTTGATCTCTCGTCTTTCTGTCTCGAAGTTTAACAACGTCTTTGACCTTTGGATTTTGAAGGCTCGTAATTAAATAGTCCATTTAGCAAAACTCCCTGATGGAATAGCAAATGTATCTGGAGAGTGAAGGACCATTTCTCCCACCTCAATATTTCCTTTTGGCATTGTTTGCGCAAGTAAGTGGTCCATAGCAAGAGGGGTGAAACCTGGGGTATGACACGAAAAGATCAAAAAGCTAGGTTTTTTTGAGAGGAGACTACGACAAAGTTCTAAAAGAGGCAAAATATCTTCTTCAATTTTAAAAACTTCTCCTTTTGCGCCCCTTCCATAGGTGGGGGGATCTAAAATAATCCCATCGTAGAGAGATTCCCGCTTAACTTCTCTTTTTAAAAATTTTAAAGCGTCATCTACAATCCATCGAATAGGACTTTTTTCTACTTTGTTCAGCTGGGCATTTTCTCGCGCCCAGTCCACCATCCCCTTCGAAGCATCTAAATGGCACACTTGAGCCCCTTGTTGCGCTGCAGCAAGAGTTACCCCACCAGAATAGGCAAATAGGTTTAAAATCTTTGAGTTTTTTTTAATTAAAGGGCGGCTCCACTCCCAAAGATCAGCGTGCTCAGGAAACAACCCTAAGTGTCCAAATTCAGTCGGGGCAATTTTAAACTCAACCCCTCCATGAAAAACAGTCCAAGTTTTAGGTAGTTTTTTATGGAAAATCCACCTTTCCTCACGAGTAAAGGTCGCATCTGGATTGGGTTTCATTGACATTTTCCAGACAGCCTGAGGACAGGGACGAAGGAGTATATACTCCCCAAATCGCTCTAACTTTTGTCCATTTCCACTATCTAAGAGCTGATAATTAGTACTCATGAAAAACTCATTGTATTATGCACGATTTTTCGCCATAGAGCGCCCAGCGCCAAATGAACGACTAAATTGATATTTGATACCCGATCATAAGAGGCGTGGATCACTCCAGCATCGATCTTTGCCCCTCTTTTGTAAATTGCAATGTAAATTGTACCTACAGGAGCTTTTTTTGTCCCCCCATCCGGCCCTGCCACCCCAGAAATAGCTGCCCCAAAATCGGCATTAGTTTCATTTAAAAGTCCGCAAGCCATCTCAACGACAACCTCACGACTAACTGCTCCATGATTTTCTAATGAGGTTCTAGAAACTTGCAAAAACCTCTCCTTCCACTCATTGGAATAGGTCACAATAGATCCTAGAAAATAGTTTGATGAACCAGGAATAGATGTAATTTTAGACGCTAAGGCCCCTCCTGTACATGACTCTGCTAAAGCTAGTGTACATTTCCTTTCGGTAAATTCTTTTTGCACTACAGTCTCGATATCCTCATCCCCGTAATAAAACGTAGAAAACTCCTTTTCGACCCTTTGAACTAACTCATCTACATTGTGTGAGCTTTTAAACTGTATTTGGAGAAAACCTAATTGAGTGTGGCAAGAAATTTCAACATTTGGGTATTCATTTCTTAATTTTTCCAGAAAAGGAGAAACCTCTTCTTCAGTGAGCATGCATAAATTACATATTTTATCCTGCATAAACAGAGATCTTTTGTTCAGTTAATTGAGGATGCATATGGATCCAAGAAAAAGAGCTTTTTCCTAAGCGGATAGGGACATTTGTTTTTTTGTCCCCAACGACAAATGGAGTGGGTCGAGTAAAATCCCGAACCCACTGCTTAATTTTTTGAAACAGTTCTAAATTAGGAGACTGATCAATCTCTAGAAGTTCCATTGTTTTTGGATCTTGATAAATTTGAGGAAAGCTAAATTGAAGCCCCCAAAAAATACTATTTTGCCCCATTGAATTCGGACGAAAGACCCCGTCGATGGGGGAATAAGTAAAAAAATGGGCCTGAATCTGAATAACGGGGTTAGCTATTTTTACTAAAAACCGATTTCCGGGAACCTCCTGCTTCCAAAGGGCATCCGTATCAAGGGTAAGTCCAGCAGCTAAAATAGTTCGTAGCTGAGAATCTACTGGAGCTACTCCAGATTTAAGCCCTTCAATCCAAGACCCGTATTCCTGGATAAAGTTAGAAATTTTAATGGGGTTTCCGTCTGTAAGACCAGAAAGTAAAAAAAGAGAGCAGGGCTGAAGTTCTGAAAAAAGAGATTCAAGCTCATCTTTATCGCAAAGAACTTGGTATTTTAAATATTTTGAGCCCTGATAAACACCTTCAACTGCGGGGGTAGAAATTCGAAGAGTCATATAGCCTTTGAGCTTTTCCCTTTTTCAGGACATATTAATAAAAGACAGACCCCAATTGTAATGCAAGAGTCAGCAATATTAAAAATGGGAAATGAATAGCCCCAAAAAGTGAAATGGATAAAATCAATAACATGCCCATAAAGTGCGTAATCGAGAACATTTCCAACTGCACCTATCAAAATAAGCCAGATCGGAAATCTTTTTGGAACGAAAAACAAAAGAGCTAAAATAATAAGAGCTCGAATAGTAAAAAGAAGACCTGAGTGACCTGCAAAAATGCCCCATGCAGCCCCTGTATTAATGATATAGTTTAAAGAGCAAGTAATCCCTCCCAATGAGAAAATCCCAATCCCATCAAATGGATATGACCCTCCTCCAAGTGGGGGGATATAATGGATGGCTAACACTTTTGAAAGCACATCTAACCCCAGTAAGGACAAGAGGAAGGGCCACCTCATTTAAGCAAATCCCTTTTCCATCTTTTCCTGAGACTTAACAGTCATCGTTGCATAGGGGATAGCCTCAAGGCGCTTAAGAGGAATCTCCTCCCCAGAAATATCACAGATTCCATAAGTGTCCTCATTAATTTTTTCAAGGGCTCGGTCAATTTGCCGCAGAATCCCTAATTCTTTATTTGTGAGCTCTAAGTTGATATTTCTGACAAAATCATCAGTCCCTTCATCCGCTGCATGTTGCGAGTACCCTTTCCCTTCTTCAGGCTGAGTCACAACCTCTTTAGTCCCCTTAACTGTACGAGTAATTTCATTTCTAAGCTCTTCTAGTATTTGTTTAAAGTGGGCAATTTCAGTTTTTGTCAGTGGCATGAATTAAATCCTCTTTTTCAAGTTCTTGAATAGCCTGTTGCAACTCTCGAACATCTTTAAAACGTTTATAAACACAGGCAAAGCGGATATAGGCAACAACATCTGTATTTTTCAAATGTCGAATAATGATATCTCCCAAGGCCTTACTTGAGATTTCTCTAGCCCCTTTAGCCATCAAGTCAGCCTTAATCTGATAAGCAAGAGCGCGCACCTGATCATGACTTACACGAGTATGCCTGCAAGCAGAATCCATCCCATGAATCAACTTTTCCTGTTGAAAGTCTTCATAAGTCCCATCTCTTTTTTTAACCTGAAGACTAATATCAACCGTTTCAAATGTTGTGAATCTTTTCAAACACTCGCAACATTCACGTCGCCGTCTAACTGCATTGATCTCAACAGCTTCGCGGGAATCGGTTACTTTAGACTCTTCATTATCACAAAAAGGGCATCTCACATGGAACTCCTAGACACTTCTTGCCTATTTAGGTTGTAACAAGATTTTTGTGAAGAAGATATTATCATTATAAGATTTTATCAGAAAATCAGCTTCCCTTAAGCATTCGGAGGGAGTGGGATTCGAACCCACGAAACGTTTACACGTTTACACGCTTTCCAAGCGTGCTCCTTAAGCCACTCGGACATCTCTCCGCAAAAAAACGATATAAGAATATCCCATCACTCTTTTAGAAACAAGCTCAATGAAAAAACAACCCAAACAACTTGCAATTAGTCACTTAAGATTTTTATACACCTGAAATTAATAAATAATATATAATTAATCAACTTTAATTTTAAAACTCAAATAAATATGTCATCTTTAAGCTCAGTAAATATATCCACATTGAATCCCCTAGGATCTCCTCGCAGCTCTACCACACGCCGGGATAAAAAGAGCAAGACCTGTCAAAAGGTAGCTGCATTTGCAACAAAAAACTCCCTCTCGCTTAAGAATACTAACTTAAAAGAGTCTTTTGAGGAAAAGATCAGCCGCAAAATCTGTAACGGCACCGAACACCCTAACTGGCTTATCCCGATCACCGATCAACTGATGATTAAAGAAGGTTATTCCTATAGAAACCAGTTACCACTTAACTTTTTTAAGAAAATATTTCCAGATTTAAGCATCAAAGCATCCATCAACTATGTAAAAGGAAATACCAATCACACGGACCTGACAAAGGAAGATGTTCAAAAGTATTATGGGTATGGATCAAACGCTGAAATAACAGAAAAAAGACTCAATCAATTAAATGCTTATCAAGACGGCTGTGTTGAAAAATTCTATAGAGAAAGCTTGAGAAAAACCCCCTAAAATAAAGAAACTCCTTTGCTGTCGGCAAGACAAACCAAGGAGTTTCAAGATGCGTAAACGCAACTGGCGCGAG
>Ga0100402_1007775_pt1 | contig 10272 bp, 9 predicted proteins | sample CryGeyme20150102_FD_80419 | JGI IMG/M metagenome (GOLD analysis project Ga0100402, IMG submission 80419) | Groundwater microbial communities from Crystal Geyser aquifers in Utah, USA - Crystal Geyser metaG 2015-0102 | ecosystem: Environmental > Aquatic > Deep subsurface > Groundwater | place...
ATGCCTCATAGTCCTTTAGTGCAGTGACTAGAATAGTCATATTCCGTCGGAACCTGAAAAACACTATTAGTTAAAAACTATCCGATATCACTTTAGCTTGCCTATGAGTGAGTTGAGTTAACTATGCTAAATAAAATAATCATTTTTAATTTCCGAACCATTTTCCTTCATCTAAAAGAATAAAAAACTAAGCAACCTCAGTCATGGTACTCCACATATTCATAAAGTACTGGCTCAGATCCACAGTGATGACAATCCCCAGAACTACATCAAAACATTCTTACCAAGGAACCAGCCTGAGAAGTATGAAGTTGCATAGCTGTTAGCAGAGTCAGAAACCAGAGTTACATAGACTATTGAAAGGATAGTTATATTGATGTAGGTAGATAGACGATAGAGCTAAATATAAAAATGGATACCCAGAGAGATGTTTTGTCATAGGCTGGATCTGTTTCGTGGTATATTTTTTGAACTGTACTCAAAGAATTTTACAAATTGTCCATAGAAGACTCTAAGGTGAGCACCAGAAAGGGATTCATAGTCAACTTGTGAAGAAAGTTAATCGCCATACCACAACAACAGTAGCACCCTCTGCTGAACTAGTGACGAAGACTACTCTAATCTTTCTCGTTTATAATAGCTCCTTCTGGCTTCACTAAATTGACAACTTTGAGAGGTAGCCAGAGAAGTGTCTGCAAGACTGATAGTTTAAAAATGTTGACTATATCTAGAATATTGTGACAGCTGAACTCGACATTTATCTATCTCCCTAGGCAATTAGCATTCTGAACCATGTAAAACAGATCTGAGTTACAAAATACTTACATATGTTAAAGAAAAGATGAGAAACAAACATCCACTAAAGCAATAAAAGAGTATATTTGTACCAACTGATATATACCGAATAGTAGATGGCATTTGGACCCTTAACCAGAGGCGAATTAGACGCTAGAGCTACATACTGAATGAGCACCAGAACTATAAAGACAAAAGAAAGAAAAGTGAAGACCACTGGTATTCTGATCGTCTTGATATATTTTATGATATCTGATTAACCTCCTACATCGTATTTGTTCCTCAACTTGTCACCATAAACATTAGCTTCTTCTATTTTGTGACGATACAGATACAAACTAACAAACAAAAATAGAATTCCTAAAGCCAAAAATGCTGTCATTTCGGTTCGATAGAAGAACAAAGTTGTAGTGTTAACCCAGATAAGCAATGATATCATCAGTCCGAAAGCCAAAGTGATGCCTCCATATGTCATAACTCTGACAGGGACACAAAAAATCAAGACTGCACACACTAGACTGAGAGTAATTACAGCTAGGCTCAAATGTACAAGTACAGTGAATTTATTCATCAAAAATTGTTTTCCCTGAAGATAAGTCCCTAATCCTCTTTGTTGAATCATACTCTGAGTATAGTTAGACCAACATACACCTCCTAGGTTGGTATTGATTGTTTCATTGACAAACGGTCCGAATATTTGCGTTCCACTTGAATCCATTACCATGTATCCATTTGCATAATATGGACATTGGTTGACGCAACGATACTGAATATTAGCGGCCGTCAGGTCGATATACAGTAGAGGATAAGTATGATTGTATTTGATGTAGCAAATGTTTCCAGATGAATCTGCGGGGTAGTTAAGAGTCGAAAGATTCTGACTGTTCCAGAAAGCAAAGCAGTATACATTAAATGCAAAGAGGAGAACTAGAGGAACCACAATCCAAGCATAGTTCATTATTTATTTTTTTTTCTGAGGAGGGTGAAGTGGGTCCCAGTTGTTATCATGAAATTGATTCATATTAACAGCTATTATATTTACCATCGAATCCAATCTATGTCCTTGAATGGTAGGTAAGTGTATCAATTAATTGATATCTTATTGATGATCATAGTTGTCACTCTTAAATAATAATCTTTTTAACACTTTTATTGATAGCAAGATGGCACAGAATTAACTGGGAGAACCTGATAAATTTGAATTGTCCAGTATCGTCACAAAAAATAGTCGAAGTACATGATCTCCTATGTTAGGCGGTATCTTTTCCAACCGTCGATTGCTCATCATCAAAGGAGGAAAGCTATATTACTACTCCAACATTCCCAAGTTCTTCGATGGTAAGTTATGCCTTAATCTTAGGCAACATTAAAGCTCTGTAGGTGGCGCATCAACTTCCGAAGTGCTCCATCGATATCGTCAATATCAAAAGCATCAATGAATTCGATATAAACTCACCTTTCTTCTCAATCGAGTTCAACACCAAGCACATGATGGAAAAATAAGATATTCGCAACAGTGCCATGAACATGGATTACAACTTCACACCTCGCTAAAATTCATAATAAGTCACCTGGCAGTTCACTTGTGATAATCAATTCGTCAAAAAAAGGTGGGTAAGTGCTCTAAAAATGCTCAAAGAGTACTACAAAGAAGAATAGATCAAGATTCAGAAGTTTATGCAAAGTATGGATGCTAATTCTCATCCTCCTTAAGATTCTAAGGGCAGTAGTTTTAGTAGTAGAAGTAGCATAAAGATGCCTGTACCTTGGAGAGAAAGTAACTTCAGCAGAAGGAGTTACAACCCTGATAAAGGATTCTAGTTCCAAAGCAGTCCCAAAGACAGTATAAAAATTTAAGATATGGCTTCTTTGAAACATGGTAAAAGTGACCGAAGTCTCAAAAGCGCAAAGAATCAATCTCTTTTGCCCCCTTCTCCTCCTCCTTAAAATACTCCTGATGCTTCCTTCTAAATGGTTGTTCAAGAATAACAAACTTTTGATTCAAAATTTAAGGAGCATCAAAAATCAAATGTCCTTAAGATAGAAGATGTCTTCAAAAGAACTGTTTCAGAAGATAATAAAACTTCAGAAAGGAAGTCCTATTCTCGCAATTCTATCAAAAGTATGGCTTCTGGTCAGATGCCAGTTCCAACTCCCATATAGTAGGTCTCATAGGATATGTCTGTTCGACAAACCCCAGTTAAGGAAAATAGCATCAGCTATTCAGATTCTGACTCATATGTTGATCGCAAAATGGCTTTAGAAAAATTATAGCCCAAACAAACGTCATCAGAAGCTCCAAAGATGAAGAAAAACCTTCAGGTTTCCCAAAGTTACTCAATAGAAGTAATAGGCCTATCTCCTGTTGTAGAGGAAAGAAATTCCTTCAGTCTGAGCCGATCTCAGGAACAGGAGCCAACTCCAAACCCAATCAATATAAGCATAAAAGAACCAGAACATCTTATTCAAGCACCAAATATAAAGTCAACATCATCTAGCAAGTTAGAATAATCAATCAAGGAAGAACCATAGGTCGAGGAAGATTCACATGAGTATAGATTTTAATATCTCTGGGGACAAAGTTGTAAAAGTAATCAAAGTTTCGAATCTAAATTGTCAGTCCAGAAATAATTGTTAAGAGAGATGCTGAGCTTTAAGGAGAGAGCTATTGAAAGTGTAAGTAGCTGGCTGGATAGCAAGGCTCGAGGATAAAACAGGTACCCTATTGTTGAGGAGTCTCCGAAATATTCAGTTCTGGAAGTTGGTAAAATACTATTAAAAATTGCCAACATTTCGACTCAGAAAATTTCCATCAATGGTTCAACAAAAATCTTTTATAACTAAGATGCGATAAAAAATTTGAAAAGATAGTTTAAAATTCATCAAAATTTATTCAGATCAATCTCAAAATAGCTAAAGAGCCATCCTGAACTCAGACTCCGTCTACCTCTTTGCGTCTATATTGAGTACAAAGGAGTCTGCTGTCTAGCATCTCGTGAGCACTCAACAAATCATTACATATCAATGTTGGAGGATGAGTCTTACAGATAAGAGATGAACTTCCTTCTGAACGAGGGATACAAACCAGAATGGTTTGTTTTTAAACCTATCGGAAAATATCTATCGTTCTCCCTGAAACCTAAGAGCAAATATTTTGGAAATGATGATTAATCAATCAGATAATATCTAAAAAAAGTTGTAAATCTGGGCCGTAAGGAAAAAAATCATAATTTGGTATTTGATCCTCCAATCAACAAGCATTTCTTGTAAATCGCTCAAAAATAAAGTGCTTCAACAAGCATACAATCCTTATAAAGATATGTCAAAGGCTTAAAATTAGCTAAGCAGCTCCCAGGTCCTTGTCCAAAGGAGTAAATTATTGAGGCTCTAAGTTATTGTCTTTTCTGCAAACAGCTCAGAAAAGTATACAGATCAGCACAGGGTTAAATTGGATAAACTCATTTTTTCAATCTCATTTTCAAAAAATAACCCGCAATTTTAGACCTTCTTCAGCAGTCTGATTGTTTAATGCCTTCAAGAATAAATGCTCAGTTGTTTTCCTTCATCTAACATTATTTTGGCATCGTTCTTGAAATAGACGAAAGGAACTATCAGCAATATGCCAGAGAAGGAGCAGATCAAAAAAAAGATATTTTTGTTTCTTCAGTGGTGAAGCCCATCGTTCGATAGTATCATTTAGAAGACTTTGAAATTATTTAAGCTTTTAGCAAGTTAGACTCATACTTGTAGAACAGACACCCTCTTGCTAAGGCAGCCCTAGATAAAAAGAAGGAAGTATTTGCACTGAACTAACACCTCTCATTGTAACAATAGCTGGAAATTCTATACAATTAGGCATCCTATCTCTACTCCTAATCAGATTATACTGGTTGCATCAAAAAATGTAAATAGTATGAAGCTGTTGCTCCTCCCAAATCCACAACTCTCTTCCCTATCTATCTTCTGATGATGAAAGCGTACTCATAATTTTCATAACCAGACTTCACTACGGTCTTCAAAAAATGCGTCATTTTAGTTGAACTGAATTACGGAAGGCTCAACTCGAGCCTGATCAATCTCAACTCTCTGGCAGCTTTTTATTATCAAAAGCTGATGAATGTTTCCAATAACAAAAATCCAGGATTGCTAGAAGGTTCTATTCGGCTGATGAAGCAGGCTCAGCAGTTGTGCTTGAACATTTTTGGTAATAGCTCTAAACAATATTTGGATATCATGCTTGATAGTTCGAGACTCTACAGCAAATACGACATGAATGTTGCAGTTGCATACTTAGATGATGCTAAAAAGGTATGTCAAGCTAACCCAACTTTATTCAATGCCGAAAACCTCATTTCTGTGCTTTCCTTAGAAAGTTCTCTCAACATCAAAAGAGGAATGTATTCCCAGGCCGATGCGTCTCTTAATCATGCAATTTCTCTTATTGATAGCAGAATTCCGATGAAGACTAAAATTCATCTTTTCAAGTTGCAGCATGAGGTCGGTTTCTATACTGAAAAATTCTAGATTTGCTAAGAAGCCATCGAAAAGCTATGGGATTTAGGCACAAATGAAAAACTCTAAGCTTTAGAAATGGCATATAGACTAGCTTTTAAGGAAACAGGAATTTCAGAAGCAGAAGTCCTCGGGAGTGAAAGTATTGATAGCAGTTTCGAACACCAATAGCGAGGCTTGATTTAAATCTAACAATCAAAGCAACAATACGACAATCTGGTCGACATGTTAGCCACCTCAATCGAGACAGGCAATTACAAATTGTTACAGCTCGTTTATTGGTTGATCCATGATGTTCGGAGATCGTCTCTGAATGTATCTTACACTTGATGTCAATTATTTTATTTATTGAACCTGATAATTAGAAAAACGATATAATTTAAAATGCAAGCACCCAAAGGTCCCAACGTCCTTCACATGGGCGGCTACATGAACGCATAAGAAGAAGAACAAGAGTAAATGGATGAAGGTACCTCTTCGAAGCCTAACATCGATGTCAAAGCTATAGAGGATCAGTTTGATAACTTCGTTGAAGAGATGCAGAGATATGATCAGATACTCAGTGATGTTGCAAAAAATATCGAGGAAATTGATGGCGAGAAGTAGTTCATCACCGACTTTTATCCTTCCTTTATATGGGAGTCAACATACGAATAGGACCAGGAGAAAAAAATCGTAGCCAATAGCGACCCTGAGTTGGCAAAGATCATTCTCAATCTTGAGAGAAATAATAAGCTTCTAAAAGATGACATGAGAGCTTGGGTCCTTTAATACGCCAAAACAGCTAAATTATCAGAAGTTCTAATCTCCGAAAACAAAGTCCTAAGACAATGTATCACAAAAAAGAATAAGGAAATTGTTAAACTGATCGATACTATCGGATATGCCGAAAACGAAGAAATCACAGAGTTGGCTGAAAATTTAGATGTATTAAAATAATAAAATGGAGTCCTGAAAGAACATTTGTACAAACTCAAAGAGGAAATGTTTGAGAAGCAAAGATAAGAAGAAAGACTCTAAAATGCTTTGGTGAAGGTTGATGAGGATTATAAATTACTTTAGCAGCAGAAAAACGATGCCGAAGATTAAGAATAGCATCTTTCAAAAACTTTGGAACTAATCTAACAATGGAGTAGTTAAGCCGACCGACGAAAAAAGAAGCTAGAAAAAGAAAGAGATATTCTCAGAATGAGAAAGCGAGAGTATTAGGAGGAGAAAGATAAAATTTAAAAAGAACTTGAGGTCTGCAATAAGTAATTTATTTTTGATTCAGAGAACGACATGATCTTGAAACTGGCCTCAAGAGACAATATTCCGATCAATAGAGTGAAAAATATCGTCTCATGGAAGAAATTCACTAGTTGGGAGATATGATAGCCAAGCACAAGTCTGAGTCTCGATATTTTGAATAATAAACGGCTAGAAACCTTGCCAAAAAGCAGGAATACGAAAATGTTTCCAAAAAATACATGGAGAAAGTTAAAAATTCTGAAGAGCAACTCAAAAAATTAAACAAAGAGCTCGAAGTTTCTCAAGAGAAAGAAGTTGATCTGGACTGCCAAATTGAAATGGAGAAGTATGACATCGAGCTCCTCAAAAAGGAAATGGAAGAGCTCGAATAAAAGGAAAAGATGCTTCAAGATGAACATAAGCGTATCGATAAAAGGAATGAATAGGCAAGGAACAGATAAATTACCTAATGGCAAAGCAAAGTGAGCCACAATCAAAGAGACTTACAGATGAAGATTTTGCAGGAGAGATCTGAGCTAGGTACTAAGCAAAAGGAACTTTAGAGATGGGAACAGAAAGTTTATGACAAAAAAGAAGAACTATCTGACCTGAAGACTCAGATGAAGGAAATTAAAGATAATCAAATCTATTTGGCAAAACTGAAATCCCAGCTTCAGGCCCAGTAGAAACAATGATATTTTGAAAAATCATATATGACAACATTTTCCTTTCCTTCCGTAGTCGAAGTTGGCTCTGTTATACCTCAGGAAAAATTCGTAAGTATCTTTCTCTTCGTTAGCGTCTAGTTCAGGTTAACGTCCACTCTCCAGTTCATAGATCATAAGCTCAAATATCAGCTAAATATTTTTTCCACTCTTAGCAGAAGTCTCAATTAGCTTGATCTGCTCTCTTTGTGTAAAATTGACAACTTCTTCAGAATAACCGCAAGAATCCAGAGTACCCATATCGCATTTGTTGGCAGCCAGGATAATTACTATTGGATTGGGGGAGTGATCTCTAATGAGAGTGAGCCATTGTTGTATGTTTTCAAAGGTTTCCTTCCGACCGATTTAGAAAGTAAGAATAGCGCAATTAGCATCCTTCAGATAGGCAGGTACCAAACTACGATACTTTTCCTGTCCAGCAGTGTCCCACAACTGCAACTTATATGATTTTCCTGTCTAAGATCAAATATACCATGATGAACGATATTTTTGCTGAGGAAATCAATACCAACAGTCGGCTATGTAGACCGTAAAAATACTTGATTGTGAGCGTCTATTTATCCCTTGACGAATCTATCGATAATGGAGCTTTTTCCAACACCACTATCCCCTAAAAGAACTACTTTATATTTCTGCTGAGACAAACTGCTGCTATTGAGCTATGAGGGGTTCATTATATTAGTTTATAAACAACACCTAAGTACCATGGAGGACTAGACCTTCGAGTTGGAAGTACTTGTCTTCATGACCGTTCTCGCTCTCTACATCCTTATCTCATATTATACCCATAAAGCTGCCTTCACCTTCGTTCATTAGTCCACAGTCGCCATTGGCCTAGGATTTATTACATCTCTCTTCCTCAAATTTGTACACATTAATTGAATGTAGATCTTGGATAAGTAAATCATTTTTTCAAATGATTTCTTCTTTTCGCTTTTGCTGCCACCCATAGTATTTGCAGTCGGATACACTATCAAAAAGCCAGAATTTTTCCAGCATTTCCTGACAATTGTCTTCTTTGGAATCATCTCTACTCTACTGAGCATCACCCTTCAGGCTTTCGTTCTCTTTCTCTTGAGTCAAGTCATCCTTTCTAGTATGACAGCTCAAGATGTTTTACTCATAACAATCATAACCTCAGCCAGCGATCCGATGACAGCACTTCCCCTCCTTAAAGTACAGAGAATAATATTGAGTCACATTCACATAAACTAAATGCAATTGTCAGTGGAGAAAGTGTGCTAAATTGTGCAGTGAGCATTATTTTGTTCCAGACGGTAGCAAATATAGATATGGGAGACAGTATTGAGTAACTATAAGTCTATTTAGATGGAGTGAAGTACTGACGATATTGTGGGATTTTACTTACATCTTCTTTTGTAGTTTGCTTCTTGGGATGACCTTAGGTCTTTCTTTAAGCTATATCTTCAAGAAATTTGAGTCATTTTCACTGTTTCATATCAAAGAGACCAGCCTCATTTTGTTAACAGGGTATGTGGTTTATTTTCTCGGATAATTTCTTGGACTTTCTGGTATCATCGCTCTCTTTACAACTGCTATCATATTCTCCAAATATGGATTCAACAACTTGTCAGAGTAATCGAGGCATGGGACTGTCCTCGTATTCGATTCCATCAGATACATCTTCCAAGCCTTCATTTTTGCTTTTCTCGGGGCTTCGATTTTGACTATCAGTCTAGAGTTTATCCCTTTCATCATCGCCATTATCATCATCCTCGTCATTCCTTTAATTAGATTCTTGAGCGTAGCTGTCTTGCCTCTTCTTTTTAAGATTAGCCGGAAACCATTTCCTCTCGTCAGAAGTTAAAGGAGGCTTTTCTGGTACACAGGACTGATCAGAGGAATCATAGCGTTTGCTCTTTCCCTTCAAATTGATAGTTAAAACTCTGATAATACATCTCAGTTAAAGACAGTATGTCTGATCGTTGTGATGTTCACGACTATAGCTGGCTCAACTTTCCTGAATAAATTTTGTGAAATGATTGGCTTAGGATAAATCGACCTGATGACTGTAGGATAAGCCAAGTAAGAAGAAAGATAAGTATAGCTTGTACCTTCGACTAAGTATGGAGCAATTGGCATAATTGATGATGTCAAATTTTCAGAGCAAGTATAAATTAAATAGAAGTTTTCTCAGTTCGAAGAAAAATATATCAGACCAATCTTTATTCGAGATCAATCGCCTAATAGCAGTCCTGAAGCAAAAAAAGGACTTTCATAATCCTGAGTCAACATTTAGCATGATTTTACTATCAATATTGTCATATATAGATACACAACTTGATCAAATTTTCATCTCTTCGAAGAGCCTCAGAACCTCCTCCTCTTCGTCTTCATCATCATCAAATCTTGAGAGAACGCCTTCTTTGATTGCTTCGCTATAGGCCTTTTTCACTTTCTTTCCGAAGTCGTTTCCAGTAATGTCCAATCTTTTGAGAGGACATTCTTTCATTACTGCTAAAAATCTGTAGGCCAACTCTTCTTCAAGTTCAGCAAAATTGTAGCCAACTCTCTCCCATTTCCTGTTCTCAGATTTCTATATAAAATTATTTTTACCTCAAAAGCACCAATAACTTACTCGTTCTATCCTTCGTTCAAACAATCAGACAAATTGAGGTTTCTCAAAGCAAGTGTCTCCTTTAACAAAAGGACAAGCTCAGTAGTAGCAGTTCCTCTCACAAAGTTATCACAGATGTCAAGAGAAGTCAGATTTTTGCAATTTGTTCTGAGCTCCTTGAAAAGTTCTTTTAGTCCTTCTTCCTTGAGAGTATTTTGATATACAAAAAGCTCTTCCAAAAGAGAAACATGGCTAAGTTCAGCAGCAATGCTGAGAATACCAGCATTTTCCATTCTGTTTCTTCCGATCGACAATGCTCGCAGTTGAGGAGTACCTCTCAGACCTTCTGCAATTTTGGCAACACCCAAAGGTCCCAGTCCACAGTTATAAATGAGCAGAGTTTGAAGTGTTTTTGCTTGCTTGAGGTATATC
>Ga0100402_1007778_pt1 | contig 10269 bp, 14 predicted proteins | sample CryGeyme20150102_FD_80419 | JGI IMG/M metagenome (GOLD analysis project Ga0100402, IMG submission 80419) | Groundwater microbial communities from Crystal Geyser aquifers in Utah, USA - Crystal Geyser metaG 2015-0102 | ecosystem: Environmental > Aquatic > Deep subsurface > Groundwater | place...
AGAAAGAAAAAGCCAGGAAAATAGTGATGTTTGGTGAGAATGTCAGTGTGCTATAAGGAGTATTTTTGTTGAAATTAATAGAAAGAAGATTAACAATTGGAGCCAGCAGCAAAACCTTTAGTAAGGCTGACCACTAAAAGCCTGAAAATGAGACAGTGAAATAAGAAAAAATCAAGAAGCCTCTTAAAAAGAAAGATAAGCCTGTCGAGACTGAATGATAATGCTACTTTTATCAAAATATGAAAATATAGATAATCAGCAAATGGACAGGATATCGTTGATTGTCTCGAGTATATCCTCACAGTCCCGATAATGTTCCATATCTGAACATTATTTTTCATCAACATATTAATCGTTGATCTCAAAGTGAGATTGCCCTTCTTTGCCTTCCCACTCTTTCAGCTTCGATATGACCTCAATCCTCATTTACAACATCTGGAACCGATAGTTTTTGAGTTGTCTTTTTATTCCCTTGACCAAATGAAAAAACTATGTGCTGACAGTTTTGATTTTAAGTTTTAACGGCTCTAGCAATGAACTGTAGGTAAGCTTGAGCTGCATCAGCATATCTTGCTAGGACAATAATTTGGGAGTGGAGGCATTGTTCATTGAGCTTTCGCTGATTTGGTCGATCATCTGTTTTAGTTTGAGATTTTCCTGACTCAACCTTTGGTTTTAGACCTGGTACTGTTCAGTCGACTCTTTGAAGCTCTGGATTGACGAAAAGGACACTGATGAGTTGAGAGACTGGTATAATCTATCAAGATAGCCGAAAAGGTGAGTGATCTAATGCTCAAAAAAGGACAGTTCAATGAAGTCAAACTCATCTTCGTGAGGTTTGATATAATTGATGATCTCGAGGTTGACCTTCTGGAGGACGACATCTAATTTATCCAGGATATCTCTTTTGACCTGAAAGAAAATATCCTAAGCTTATTCGTTCATTTTTGAATAGATGGGTTGTTATGTTTATAAGTTAGGAATATCAAGAAAATAGCTATTCGTGGGGTTGCATGATGCACATGTTGGACCAGTTGGGAAGCATCATCAGCTTATCTGAGGCAGTCTAGCGATTAGGATCAGTGTATAAAACTCCCGCCTTGCCTTCAGCTGGTACGTTGACACCTTCAAAGACAAATTCACCGACTCGCATCTGACATTTTCCATTTTTGACACGTATCTTGCCGATTTTCCATAGACCTTAGCCTTCTTTTATCTTTTTGTTGGAATCACCCGGTCTGTCGCTGAACTGTGAGGCGAAACATGGCAAAATTGGTGTCTGGAATACGGTAGGTTGATAGATAGATTCTTTTTTTTCGGATATCCTATAGGCCTCACTGGGCTTAACAATCTCGTATTGTTCCTCTTATTCCTAAGCCAGCATAGGTTGGGGCATGCGATTATCCTCACCACCTGTCAATTGTCTCAAGTCAATGTTGTCGTCTACTATAGACACCAATCTTACATTTTTTTAGGGTGCTATGCTTCTACTTGATTTGCTTGGTCTTTTGATCTCTTATATGCTCCAGAAGGGAAAAGGCCTCTTGTTGCTCAGATTGAATCGACTCCAAATTTTGCGATTTGCTTCTTTTTCGCAAGGTGTCAACAGGCACATCAGAAATAATTGCAGATGAGTCAGGATTCAACTTGAACATTGACGAATGTCTAGCCTATTTTTTCTTACTATGCGATTTTTCTTCAGATCCAAGCTCCTTGATAAATTGCTGTGCTGAGTTATTTCCATATTTTACTTTCAACCTGCTTGTGATGTTGTATATTTCTTAGAGCTGATGGTAGCACAAACTGTTTTTTTTTATCTTTAGGTGGTTGTGACATTTCTTGTATATCTCGATTAATTACAACAATAACACAGATTAGATTTGGAGATATATTATTTCAGTTATGAAGGTAAGCACCTTACTCCTGATTCTGTGCCTGGCTGTACCATCACTGTGCGTGCTGGGCGTCGATGTTAGTCAACTGTTCTCGACTGCCACCTATCAATGCATGAAAAATGCAGGATATCAGTTTGTCATTCCGAGAGGATACTATTCCTATGGAGCGGTCGATGTGCATGTTGTTGACAATTTAAAGAACGCTCGAGCAGCAGGCATGATTACAGACATTTATATGTTCCCATGCAAAGGAAAGTCAGCATCAGCTCAAGTGGATCAAATGATGGCCGCCATTCCAAGTAATCTATACGGCATGGTATGGCTAGATGTTGAGACCAATCCTTCGACTGGCTGCGGATGGGGAACTGACTATAACGGAAATTGTAACTATGTGGTTGAGTTGATCAATCGAGTTAAATCTCATGGAAAGACACCTGGAGTTTATGCCTCTAGCTATATGTGGCAGACCATCATGGGAGGGACAGGAAATTGTCATGCCGCAGCATCTGCCCAACTGTGGTATGCCCACTACGACAATTCAGCTTCTTTCTCAGATTTCAAAGGCATCGGTGGCTGGAGCAAGCCAAACATCAAACAATTCCAAGGAGACACCACTTTGTGTGGAGCTGGTGTGGACAGAAACTACTATCCTTGAATGATCCATCTCTGAAATGTCAGAAGTAATATTAAAATAGATAATTTTAATTTAAGGATGATATGTGACTGTGTGTGAGTGATGATATTCAACACAAGGTTTGTAACCTGAACTAATTACTATAATTATTAGCAAAGGGGGAAGTAGCTATAAGAGCGTGGGTCAAGCTACTGTTGTTTGATTGGCTATGTGAGTGCTGCCCGAACATATGCATCAGCCAGTTGACTTTTACTTCATTCTCTTCGATTTTTAGTTTAAGATTTTTCATCGATTTGTCATAATATCAAGTTGTATTGTTTGTCATATTATACAATTTTAGCTGAGCCAACGGCTACATGCTCCCTTTCTAGCACAGCAAAATCTAATAGCTCGAACAATAGTCCTTCCACGTTCCTTCAGACCTCCAGTCACTTTAAGATTTCAGATAGCTCCTGCCTCTTCAACAGCCAGTCCACGCAGTTCACAACTACTTCATCAATGAAGAAGCACCAATCAGTCGTCAAGGATCATCCTGGAGCAGCGAAGATGCCGAGGAAAGAAAAGAACTCCTCTGTAAGGTGACTGAGCAATGTCATGAGATATTAAAACTAAGGGAGGAGCTGTACTACTACAAGACTTAATTTTTTCGACTGGCAGGACAAACAATTCCATAAAAAGTTGACGATTCCTCTCAAACCAAACAAATATAGGACAAGTCTCCAGCATTGATTGAATAGCTAACTACAAGGAATCAGGAATTATCCTAGAAGGTAGAAACAATGAGACAGGTCCTAATATCAAAGGAGCAAGAACTGTCCAAACTGAGGATAGCTCTAAAAGAGCAAGCATCCGCTTTGAGGCCAGTTCCCTAGCCAGATCTTATCAATGAATCCCGTTTGCTGTAGTAGTTGAGGTACCAATCTTGTGTGATCATGGATCTAACGACAAAGAACGAAAAGATTTTAAAGATAAACTCCTACCTGAAACAGTAGCTTTCCCTTGCAGAAAATAAGCTGGTCAGTATCGAGATGTAGCATCAGGAAAAAACTTGCGGCATCCTTTTGGACAATCTTCACAAACTTAAATAAAACCATAATATGATCAACCATCGGAACCCATACAATCTTTAGCAATGGCGCACCACACCCGATTGTGGCCGAGAGGGCGAGAAAACTACGTAAAAAGGGTCGTATTTGAAGAAAAGAGAAACTGTCAAGATCAGTACTCATAGGGAAAGCGAAGGAAATGGGTATCAGCTTGGAAGACAGTCAAAAACAGTGGAAAAAGATCAGCAGGGATTGACCACAAATGCTGGGCCAAAATTGAGGCCTTTGCAGTAGCCTAAACCTCAGAGAAAAGCATGGTGCGGGGAGATAGATTGGCCGGGCAAGCTTCAGGGCAGGATGAGCACGACAATAGGCTGAGTGATCCTGAGTGCATATGTGTTATGTGATATAGTTTCTTGATGCTTGTGGTTGGAGGGATGGCCTATAATAAATTTGTAGAATCGACAAAGTCGATTTCCAAGGAGTAGCGTAGATGCGACTGAAATAATTTTGTATCACTAGTATGGTCTTATCGGTCGCTCTCTGCGCTATCGCAGTGGAGCGACCGTCCTCTTCAGCATCATCCTAAACGCAGTCCTCACTGCCATAGGCCCCATCATACGGGCTCACATTTGACCAATTCAAATCTAAATACGGCAAGACCTACGATTCTTTGGCAGAGGAGGCCTATCGTCGTTGGATATTCACTCAAAACATGTAAAATCTCAACACTCACAACAATGACCCCACTCGTTCCTACAACATGAAGCCCAATGCCTTTATGGATGTCACCTAAGATGAGTTTCGATCGGTTTACACTCTTATTTATACGTCTGATAGTCACAGCAAACAAATGGCGGACTAGTTGACTGGTAAAAGTTAATGCTAGAATGGGGAGTGCAAGCAGGATACGTTGACAAGTAATAAGGATGTCGGTTCTTAGAATAGTGTAAATGTCTAATCAAGCACAGGGGATAAGAGTAGTGACGTCGGAGGGCAGCAATAAGGGGCAAATGGACAAATAGAAAAGTCAAATACCAATCGAAATCTACAAGAGCTCTCCACCACTCTTGGTCTTCTCACCTCAAGCGGCACCTCCACAGTAGACAGTTTAACTTTTTTAGCTTCCAAGACTTCTAGCACTGTTTCTAATCCAAAAATCGTCATAGATTGGGAGCTCTATGCGGGCCCAATCAGATTTCAAGGTTTTTGCGGCGCCTGTTATGCTTTCTCCACAGTGGACACATACTCTTCCCACCTAGCTATATATTAATACGGTTTCTTTTACCAGCTATCGGTCCAACAAATCATCGACTGCTCAGACAATGGACTGACTTTTGGCTGCTATGGCGGGTATCTTTAAGGCGCCCTGACATACATGCAATTAGAGGGTATAGTTTCATAGACAAGCTATCCTTTCAGCTCAGGAAACAAGGGCTTTTCAGGCAAATGTCTCAGAAGGGATGGATCATTCAAGGTGAAATCTTTCACTCCTTTGACCTAGGGATCTTGTTCTGAAATAATCACTCGCCTCTACGATGGGCCTATCAGTGCTGGTATTTCTGGCTACAAGTTGAGATTTTACTCAGAAGGAGTGTTCGATGCCTGTGGCAACTATGACAGGTTGGACCATGCTGTTGTCATTGTGGGCTATCGGAGTGAGAAAGGTTGGAGGATAAAGAATAGTTGGGGATCGGAGTGGGGTGAAGACGGCTTTGGGTGGATCGCGGAAGGTAACACTTGCGGGATCTGCAACATGACTGTCGCCATCAAAATCTGATATTAATTTATTGTGTTCTTCCTCACCAGCATTCTATAAAATTCATAATTTGTATACATTGCTGATCCTTAATGATTGACACTGTCAGGTTAACTCTGAACAATTTCTCAAAATCAACCAAAACAATCATACTCAACCTCACGATGTTGGTGCTGCTAGCATTAGCTCTCCTTTTTATCTACTTCTCCACTCTCAATGAACATACACAAAACACACTCCCTTCCAACTACGATTCTTATCTTTAGAAATTTCATCATTAGTACAAAGACATACAGTCAGACTATCGAACCTACGCCTTTTACCAGACATACGATTAGTTGATTTTCAGTGAGAAATAGTTAGATGAGAGATACAAGGAAGGGCTCAACAAAATTACAACTACAGTCAAGCAGAATTTCAATAGTTTTATACGATAGTGACAGCTATCGCAAGGAAAAAGGGCTACCAGGAGATTGCAGAGTTCGAGGATGATCACTACTATGATTGGGAATAATTTTTGCCACCAGTCAAAGATATGAAAGGCTACGATGGCAGTCATATATTTGCTGCAGTCAGCGAGATGGAGTTCGAAGTCAACAGGAAACACACCTTAGTCATGCGGGAGGTCAACAAAAACTACAATCCAGCTTTCAATTGGATCCTCCTATCATAACAGTAAGTTATTGACTGCTGTCAACGCTGCATTGAGAAGAAATCTCCACAATATGTGTACAAGCATTTTTTAGAATATGGCATCTCGACAGCAGATACTTACCCTTACACCAGTGCTGTATACTCTCCTCCATCCGATGAATGCAAAACCATGGACAAAGATAAAAACTACAAAATCAGAGGATGGTACAGGCAAAGTGGCTGTGACTTCATCAGATAAAGATTGAGAGATGGTCCTGTAGTTGTATGGGTTGATGCCAGAGCTTGGAGGGACTACTAAGGTGGTATACTATAGAGTTGCGGGAGTGTAAGAAACCATTATGGTTTGCTGGTGGGTCGAGGAATTGGTTACTGGAAGATAAGGAACAGTTGGGGTCAGTTATGGGGAGAGCATGGTCACATAAGGATAAAATCAGGAAACACTTGTGGGATTTGCGGAACAAGTTCTTTTATCGATTACTAGTGATAATATGTACCTAAGATACCTTAGTTGTTGATTACCAGTTTGTTTGGCTTTTGCTGATTGGTATGACATTTCAACTTAAGCTCTTCATTAAAAATCGACTGTTTAAATATTTTTTTAACTCAAACTTGTCATTTGATGGGTAGTTGCATCTCCAGTGATCGACTTTATCAACGTTCTAAAACAAGCAGATACGATATTGAACCTCCTGATACTGAAACCCTCAAGAAACATGATCTACCTATCCTGGATTTCTATGTGCTGATCTCCGATGTGAAGGTTAAGAAGTGCAATACTGTAAGGTATCATTCATTCAGGAAATGATAGGTTTCAACTTTAGGCTGGAGGGGACCACCCGTTTCAATGTACCTTTGCGGGAGGTTGACTCCAAGGGAAAAACATATGTACCTAGAAATTAAAATCAGTGGAAAGCTTACCACACCTTCGACTTTATGATGAACTAGTACTACCTTCGCAAAAAGTTCCTTCATCTCTAAGCCATCGGACCTGACAACAAAATTATCGGATCACTGAGGATCAATTTCTACACCATTTGGGCAGGTCCCTTCCATCAGGATTTCCTCATGAAATTTTCAAATGATAAAACTTGTCGGGTCAGTTTCAACTGCAGGATATCGCAAGGAGTCCACATCAAGCTATAAAACACTCTTACTCAATTTAACTCGGCAGACTCTATAATAAACGGAACAAGGTTAACGTTCACCATGGAAGCAATTGTACATTTTTGTTTGATCGTAGGTAGGAGCCAAGACCGAACCTTCATCTTTTGCACATCATGTGATCATTGACGATAAAGAGGGAACGAGCAAAGGTCTTTTTGGTGATTTTCCTGCAGCCAGAAATGTCAAGAAAGATAGCATTCAATGGAAGCAAATGGAAGGACATGAACCATTGCCGCACTTCAATGAAAAAATACCATACTATCAGATATATTCATCATCCATGCAGTTCACCTTCTGGAAAGTAGAACCAGGTATCATCGATCCCGCATAACCCAGATATTAACCTCTTGGATCATGCTTTATACCTTTAAGTCGATTGATGGCCATGGATTATTCTGTCAGCACAGATTCAGAGAGTAAAATGAAATATCTCAACAGATAGGTTGACTTAACTGAAAAAACTTGGTTCCATGGTAGAGAGACAGGTCAGGCTAAATTGAAATTTTCATTCAAAATGCAATCTTATCTTCGTCAGATGGAGTCTTGTGTTCGTACAGAGGAAGGCATACTCTCTTCTACTCCAGTCTTCTCCAACTTTGTTGGAAAATAATGTGAGTAGATCGTCAAGTTAAACGATATCAACAAATAAATTCAGAATAAGTTCATCAGTCTAGACGACGCTGCCTAGAATGGAGCTTCGTATATGGTGATGCGTCCGATAATCAACAATATTTACACTCTTCTCGAAAAGTTGCTGGAACTGATCAAACAGACAAACAAAGAGTCAGTCCTCAGTTACACCTATGCCAATCACTCCGATCTGATGAAAGGCCAGAGATTTTTGATTTTCTTCGCATTCAAGGTGATCGCCTACATCAAAGAAGACATCGCATATCTGAAGGAGATATGTTGGCAAATATTGATCGCTATCATGAGAAGAGGTGAGTTCAAATTAGCACATATGGAGTTCAACGAGGAAGAAAAGAGTATGCTCGAGAATGATTAAAACAATGAGCACATCAAGTTCAAAAAAGAAATATCGATCAAGTACATTGAGCTGATGAACGAACTGCTTAAGGAAACTCTAAGGGCTTTAGCCTTTAAGGGAAACGTTACTGAACAAATCTTCGCATAGAAATTCTGTGCCTATGCTTACTTTAGATTGCCACTTTTCAGGTAGCATGTGCTCGAAATTATCAGATAGCAAAAAAATCCTGAGCTACCCGAATGGAGAGGAGTTTAATATAATTTATACCAGGAGAACAATGTTTAATCCTGCAATGACGATTTTTACGATCATTCATTCAACTGGTAGAAGAAGTTCCTGAAGCCATTGATGAAAGATGAGAGATATGATTCTTTTATTCACATCTTAGAAAGGCAGTTGTTACAGGAAAAATGGAAGTTGAGATTGGCCAAACGTCAGATAGCCTTTTATCGTTTCTTGTAAAACTTGGTTGAGGAAATACAATATGTTTGTGTCAACAATAAGCACATTAAGTGGCACAATTTACCAGGTTATAATCAACTCCTTCATGCTTTCCTGACCACTATGAAACTTAAAGAGATCGCCAAGTACAGCGATGTCTTCTGCAGAACTTGCATCAAGTTGCTAGCCAATGAAAAATTGCTCAATGTGATGGTGGTACTTTTGCTAAGTAGATCCAACGTCAATGATCCCAACACCGTGGCTATAACTTTTGAACTCATTGACTAATTTTTCAAATCGATCAAAAAAAATGAGAGGCCGATCCATGGAACTTTTGACTTTAAGTTTTTGCTTAGAGGCATCAAGATAGTTCTGGAAAGTGAGTTTTAGGCCAGCATCTCTAAAGTTCTATACTTCATTTATGATAACTTCACTATTTTTCCTCAGTAGTTTAGCTTGTAGCTAAGTCTCCATCTGATGACTGTCTACTTCTATCGTTTCTTCTTCCACTGGTCCTCCAATCTACGCCATGTCTTCCAACTCTTAGTCTTCATCAAAATCAGCAGATATGATCAGATCAGAGACAACCTCGACATGCAACTGCGAAACTCTGAGTCAGGATTCGTGGCCACTTTGAGGGCGACCCTCAGACAGCGCTATTACAGTGTTTTAGAGGAAATCAGAGATGAGATCTAGCCACAGGCCCCCACCAAGAACACTGACCGTTTTTATGACAAAGAGTTGTATCAGAAGATGATTGCCCGTTTAAAGAAAAATAAGCAAAGCAGAAGAGGATCAATATCTTCCAGTCGAGGCTACACCAAAGGTGAACAGTACGAAAAACCACAATTTTTATTCCCCTCAGGAAAGGATCTCGGATAGCCTCAGAAATATAACACTCCCAAAAAATTGCTGTATTTCAAGTAGCATGAGATGACGATCGAAAGCATCAAACCTTAGAACATGGGGTACATAAAGATAGCCCTTTTGGAATTCAACGAGGTAGTAACCAGCTACAAGGCTGAGCTCAAGGCCAATCCCAATTTCACACCAAAACTGGACATAAAGAAGATAATGGACGAGGTGGATTTGTTCGAGGGCGCAGATTAGGAATGGTGATGTGATTTTGCTATACATCTCTATTAGAGATTCCCATTATACTTATTTACTAAAATAGACAAAGCAGAAAGAGGTCTGACATTTTATCGAAATACATTAAGCAAAGTAACAATGAAAAAGGACAGACCTCAGGGCAAATAGTCTGACCCTTTGAAATCATACATTTACGCAAGACATGCTCTAAGCATGACTGACTCCAATCTAAAGGCCCAACAGCACTAACAAAAAAAGGCCGAACATCGATTATTGCAACAAAGCAGCAGATTGATGACTTTCCTGGCCAACAGAGTACTCATCCTCCAGCTAATGAACAACGACTTAAAAAATATCATAGACGGACATCTTTCACCTGATTATCGGAACAACATAGACAAAAGATACAATTATCACCCGTTGGATTAGGATACTCTGAAGAAATTGATAAGATCGTGCCAGGTTTAGAATGAACTCAATGCTGATAGTTATGAAGAACAGTACAAATTATTTTAGAATGGGCAGTAAATTGAGGCTAATTATGCCCCTGAGCTTATTGAGATCAATGGAAGTGAAAGCTATGCCAATGAGTACGG
>Ga0100402_1007780_pt1 | contig 10267 bp, 13 predicted proteins | sample CryGeyme20150102_FD_80419 | JGI IMG/M metagenome (GOLD analysis project Ga0100402, IMG submission 80419) | Groundwater microbial communities from Crystal Geyser aquifers in Utah, USA - Crystal Geyser metaG 2015-0102 | ecosystem: Environmental > Aquatic > Deep subsurface > Groundwater | place...
CAGCATATAAGGTTCATATTTCATAGAAAAATGTGGAGAATGAAGGACTATAATTTAATCAATTAATAAATGTAAAATAGTCAATGAATAACTAGCCAATACAAAAGGAAGACTAGTTTGTTCGACCTTTGAACATAATCTGGGGTATTATACCAAATTGACCGGGTAGATGGCATTTGAGTGAAATCTAAAATATAGAACATACGATATAAATTAAATATAAAAAACAATTACAGAATTTTAGCAATGAACAATGAATCTCTCTTTTGCTACAACAAAATATCACATTAAATGGAAAAGCTTTCACAACTGATCACACAAGAAGAAGTCTATAAGGAGCAATTGCAAGAAGCTCTTCAAAGGGTCTCCTCATCTGAATCCGATGATTCCGATCTGTAAAATATAGACATGTATTTCCAATAGTATAACAACCCGACAGCTAAGTCCATTCCCTTTTAGACAGACCCTTAAAATAGCAGTCATTTGATGGAGGGAGACAGCTAGACCATCGGTACTATCTATAGAAACTATCAGAATTAGAACAGTCTGGAGGCGGACAAATAATCTATGCACGATGACAAGAGTACAGTCATTTTAGCAGGTTTCCACAGTGTCCAAAAGCCTGAAAAATAATAAGAAGAATTGCCGTCTCGTAAAAGCTCAATACCGAACTACAGTAGTTTAAACAATCCGAGTGTTTCTAAGAAATAAATTAAGAAGAAAAAAGTCAGTTCCAAAAATCCCACAGAGTCTATTCCTTCATAATGCATCAAATCTGTTGACTATCAAAAAACTCAAACCAACCTTGGAAAGTCCAACCAGATGCTGAAAGCCATGATGAAGCTGGACTCGCCGATGATGAGCCAAGGCAAAAATAAAAAAGGACTTCATTATGAGCATGAGAATGATGTTCACAGAGATACTCGAGGAAAAATAGGAAAAATAGGCAAAATTGATAAAGAGGAGCTTCACAAATTGCAGGAAAAGAAGCATCACAAGAAGACTGATTTGAGCAGCAACAGGAAGAAAACCAAAAGAGGTTTAGCTAATGTCAAAAGCACCAACAACATGATGTCTTATGGCAAAATGACAAGCAGTGCTTCGAAGTTTCCCAGCAAAAAGACCTACGCGAACTCATCCTGCAAGAAATTTGAAAGCACAAAAAAGGAAGTTCACAGGAAGTAAGAAAAACTGTTGCCCAACCACCAGGATTGGCAAAGAATGGAGAAAACCCACAAAAAATTGAACAGGGTCAATATTTGTAAGCTTCAGTAAAATATGAAAAAAGTTTACGAAAAAAAACCGTTGAGAGAAACAAGCACCAATAAATTTGAAAAGGCAGGTAAAAAGCCAGGAAAATTTGATTCGACTCATAAAGAGCACCAAGAGCTCAAACTGCATTTTACAGACGACATTCATGATACCACCATGAGGAGGCTAATTGAATAAAAAGAGTTAGCCAAAGAATATGCAAAAGAGACAGAGAAGTACATGGAGAAGGCCAAGAACATGAAGAAAGATTATTTTGAAAGATTGATGAAGGAGTGTCGGTAGACTTCTGAGGAAGCCATCCTCAAGATCAAGCTAGTGACTCTAATTCTATATTTTTTCGATCAGTTCACTTCTCAGTCTCTCCTCAGCAACCACAAAGCCAACCTCAATAATGAAGAGTTTTTCACTCATGTTGCCTAATAAGAGATCATCACCATTCTTCTTCACCCAAAGAAGATAGTCAATATGATTGAATCCTTTCCTGAGGTCTTGATGAACGACAATATCATGTCAGCTGAAAGAATATCTATTTTCAACTCCAAGTTTGCAGAAGTCAATGATCAACTAGATCAAGAGCTGGAATTTTTCCTCATCAAAAAAGATTCAGTCTACATGTATATTCATGCTCTTTCTGAATACGTCAATTTTTTGATTCAAAAAGAATTGATCGCTCAAACAAAAAGGGCCAAAATAATGCCTTTGCAAACAGGTGAGCAGCTTTATGGTTTTTACTCAAGCAGAAGCAAAAGAGATGATTTGGCGAACAAGTACATCCGCAAAAACGATATTGGCAACAAAATGGGCTTCCGCTGCGATTCAGACCGAAAGATAACTCTGGAAGACGAAGATTTTGCAGGAAGGTAGTTGTCCAAGGCAGTGAAGAGGGACAGCTCTGGAAAGGTACCTCAGCTAAAGAGGATATTTAAGTGATATTTTTAAAAATTACTGTAGATAAATATCATTGGTGGTAGTGATTGGTCTCCTCATCTTGGGTGAAGTTCGAATAGGCATTTTTGTCCCAGTATATGCCCATCCCTCTGAGAGGTTCAGGCTGGATAGGAAAGAACCAATAAATAGGATTATCTCCAAATACCTGCGTGAAATTGTAGTAGCAATTGATATCGTACTCATTTCGATGGTTATCGACCTTGAATGAAGTATCCTTTACTTTCCTGTCAAGGACAAGCTACTAGAGGGTGGTCGAGTTGTGGCAGACACTTTTGTAGTGAGTGATTGCAAAAAAGAATAAAGTGATGGACATGATGGAGTAGAAGACAAAAAGTAAGATTTTGAGAACCATGTTGAAGTCAAATGAAGCTTTTCCTGCTACAATAAGCTAACAGTCCCTAACGATAACGATGACCATTACGACGACCGCCATGATGAGAGCGATCAAAAGATAAGTGATGAAAAGGACAAAGGGTTTGCGATTATCAAATCCCACGCAATTGTTGATCCAAGGACAGTGGTGGTCCATGTTCAGAACGCAGACTTGGCATTTGGAGCAGTGGTGACACCTTTCGGGTTTGAAGTTGTGACAAACCAAGCAATATTTCCGTTACCCTGGTACTTTTTCGGAATAGATGCCCCAGTAGATAGGAACAGGTCCTGGAGCTGTGAATGCTGAGGTGAAGTAGCTCCACATAGCCAGCAGGTAAAATAGCATGGTGAGGTAGAACATGACTCCGAGGTTGTTTTCGAGAATATAGAACTCGTAGTCGAAGAGAAGGTAAGTGAGCACGAGAACACAGATGACTCCAATGAACATGGGATTCTTGAAGGGATATGAGTCAAGAGGTCGACATCTGCCCATCGATTATTATCCTCACTAAAAATTATTGAATTTAGCATTGAAATACTCAACTCATAGTAATCATTGACCCTCAGCCTTAGCTTCCATCTTCTCTCCCTTCTATGTCTTCTCGATTGATTTTGGTTTGTCCTTGATACTTGGTCGATCGAATTTCTTCTTTTCAACCTTCTTCATGGTCTATTTCCTCTTGAGAAGGTCAGGGTGATTCTTTGGCTGAGAAAGGTTGTGAATGTGATCTGCTTTGTTGGTGGATAGCACAGGGTATACGTGGGGAGATTATTCGTTGATCTCGTCAAGAATAAAGTTGTTCTTTTTGTTGTCCTTGAAAATATTGTTGTTGAGAGGGGCCCCACTAAGTGAATTGATGAACTTAGGTCGCAAGTCAACCTCGAAGGTCGCCTCCAGAAAGAGAGAAATATTGTCAAACAAAAATCTAAAAGAAAAGGACCCAAGCTTATGCCTGAAAATTGAAATATTATTTAGGTTATTGGCTCTCAGATTGGACTTTGCTTCTTTTAGCAACTTCTGTGCCTCCATCTTATGGTTCCTAAGTTCCTTCTCTTATCTGTTCATTTTAGATTTGAGGGAGCAAAGCCATCTGTTCAGGTAGTGTTTGCCGAAAGCGTGAGGAATTTAGTCGTAGTATTTGAGAGCATTTTCCAGTAACATCTTGGCAGAGGCATATTATCTCTCGCAATATTTGATGTAGCCAATGGCAGCCTCACAGCAAGCTGAGCCAAGACCACAACCTAACTGAGCGAACTATGCTCGAGCTGCAGTGAAGAAGTGTTTGGCTTAGGTGTCGTTGCTCTTGATCATAAGCGTACAGGCCTTTATTCTGAGCAAATTGGCAAAGACCAGATATTTGTTCTTTTTGTGAGCGATGATGAGACCGTAGTTTAAATAGGTCTCGATTGAGGCATTTTTGACCTTTTTCACCACGAACAGAATTGTGATGTAGTATACAATAAATACATCGATGGGCTCTTTTTTCTGAGCTGTCTTCTCGAGCTGGATGCTTTTTACCTTTTTGTTCTTCTCTTGGCTTACCAGAATCTGAGCTGTCATTTTTGTGAGGTCTCCAATGTCGTTTTATTACTCAGAGTCCATGCCCTCAAATTCTACCTTGAATACATTTTCGTAAAATTTTCTGAGAGGGTATCTCTATCCAACAAAACTGAGCTCTCTCAGCAGAATGGTCTTGTAGTTATCCTCCTAAAACAGAAAAATTTCCTGAGCTCTTTGACTGTACTGAGAAAGCGTGCCGACGTGCTCATAAATCTTTCTGATTTTTCTGACCATTTATTCGCATATTCTTTCGTGATATTTGACTTTTTCGTCCTGACTCATTTCCTTCTCAACTTCCACGATGATGTGAGGATGGAGAAGGAAATACTTACTGCCTCCTTTTTCGATGCACTGAACCAAAGAATGATTCATAAGCTTTTTGACAGTCTATCGCCATTTGCCGTTCCCCTGAGGAAATATCTTGCTCATCATCTAGGATTAAAGACCGTTTGGCAATAAGCTAAGAATTTTCACCATTTCTGAGGCTTCCTTGTATTTGTGATTGATGACATTCAGAGAAATTCTGATGGCAGTTGAGACCACCTTATTGATACTTTCGTTGCTGTCCTCTTCTGAGATGTTTTAATTCATTTATTTGCTGATATTGGGCTTCATTAGCATTTCGTACAGCTGATTGAGGCTTCTGTAGGCAACCAAGGAAGCAGTCATGCAGATGGCTTCAGGATGGCCATTAAGGAAATTGAAGAACGAGTGTTAGCTTATCTCTTTAAGGTTTTTATCGAGTCGGAAGAAGTCATCCATTTCTTTTTTATTGATGTTTCGTGAAATTTTGTTGAAGAAGAGGGTCTTTGCCTGAGAAATTGTTAATTTTCCAAGTTAGTATTGAACCTCTGAGCAGTAATCGATTTGTCGACCAATGGAGTGTCGATTGGTGAAGATGAAGATCAAATCTTTACATGTCTTCATCAGACTCTATGTCAATTTTTTGAAGGTTTCTTTCTCTTGAGAGGCCATTATGCTCTGACAGTTGTCAAAAATCAAAAGTAAGTTCTTGTCACTCAACTCTTTTACAAGTCTGATGATGTTTTATGTTGGAGATTTATTCAACCTGAGCTGTGGAGTTTCGAACAGTTCGATGTCTAGAACTTAGTAAATTTTATTGATATTTTAGCACCTGCTCAACTCGAGATAAATGATCCCGTCTTTAAAGTAATTTCTGAACTGAACGTACCTCACCAGCTCTCTCACTAAGGTGCTCTTCCCAATGCCTGACTGTCCAGTGATTGTGATGAATCTTCTCTTTTGCTGAATTAGCTGGATAATTTCATACATGTCCCGACATCGAGGAATATAGTGCTCGACTCGACTGAGCATGTACTTATTGTAAAAATACCTGGGGTTCAGGTCATTAAAGGCTTCGAGCTCATTTCGATGCTAGAAGTGGTGGGTGCATTTTTCGGGACAATGATCTTTGAGGATGATGAATTTTTAGCATTAATGTTTGGTGAATTTGCCTTTAAGCTACAGTTGCTTCTTGGCGAAATAGAAAGATTCACATATTGTTGACTGTGAATTAATACAGGTCAAATAAAACAGCTTCACAAATTCTTGGCAGGCCTCATCCAAAATTTGATACTCATCTCTGATGCAAATGACATGGGATGCTCCTGCCTCTGCAAAGACCTTACCAGCTGACTCAGAATGGCAACTTGCCACAAAGACTAACTTTAAAGTGTCTACACTTTCCTTCAGAAAATCGGTGAGCATGGAGGCAGTCACATTGACAGACTCGCCTCTCTAGTTTTAGAAAAGCAGATAATTTCCTTTCTTATGGTTATCGTGGACCCCGTGTCCGCAGAAGTGGAGGATCTAGAGACCTTGTTTGATCCAGAAATGTAATTTTTAGACGGTAGCTGGCTCATGAATGTAGTCAACTTTGCATTTCCCTTCCTTCAGAGTTTTCTGAATGATTTGTTCCTCCTAAAAGTAGTTAATCTGTTCCTCAATCTATCTACCTTTGCTTCCAATCAGAGGCTGGCTGAACATGAAAAGAAAGGAAGAAGGAATGGACTTTGTCTTGCTTTTGCTGTTGGCTAGCTTGGCTCTGTTGATGAACTGGGACATAATGAAGCACAAAGGATCATCGGTGTTGCGGTTGGTGAGCGAGAGGACACTCAGATCGAAAGAATCCAATTTCATACTGATACTGGAAGAGTTTATCATGCTTAGGGAGTGGTCAACTATTTTTGATTTTTCTTCAAGCTAGTGCAGCCTCTCTGAAATCATTTAGATTGCTCTTTGTTATTAAGGGTGTCGCTACTTCAACAAATTGATGTTTTACTGAATTTGCTCGGACTTGCTGTTAGATTTCTATACATTTTAGTCTTTGCCGCGGTATATAACGGGAGACGAGTTGGTAGCTGAAAATTTATTATTATCTTTTGGACATTCTATGCTCTCTTCCTGTTTGGAATGCTATTCTCTAAAAAATTCCAGAACTTCTTCGTTGGTGTGTTTTTTAATTTTGTTGGCAAGTGATACTTTTTTTGGTTTGTTTTATCTTTTGGGCTGATCAATCTGGCTAATGAACTCTTTGACAACGTGATCCTCAGTTTTGACCGATGAAGTGCTCTACTTTTCTTTGAGTTTTTCCAAATCCATGAAAATCATGTTTTAGAAGTTCTCTTAGTTGAAAAGATTCTCGGGAGCCGGTTTTTAGTTTATGCTGCTCAAAGCATTGAAATCGTATGATATTTACTCTAAGCTTTATGAAAAAAAGGGCTCTACTTCGTCGGATTTGTGCTATTCGTATTACTTCGGGTTGACTTATGGATCTGTTTGGTCGTTGAGCTGAGGTGGAGACTCGATTTCCTGAGGATGACGGTCATTGGAAGCTTATGTTTAAGAATTAGAACTACCGTCAAGTGTGACTCTGATTGTTTGCCCGTTGTTGGACTTGAGTTTGAGCTACCTTCCTCCGCTGAGCATGGTCATGAGTTTTTTGATGAACTCCTCGTCTTCTTCCATCCAAATATAATAATGTTTGCCAATCGATTTAAATTCATGGGCATCAACTGCAATAATAGAATAGAGTATCGATCAAATGATGACCTTCTTGTTGCCCACTTCCATACTCTTCTTGTCTGCATACTCAAAAATGTACGTATCGCCATCAGCTTCTCTTCCAGCTGCTTGCGCTGCATCTGCAGATCAGCATTTACCAGGTTATTGTTCTATAGGCACTCTTCGTAATAGCTCTTTAATATCGTTCGAGCATTGGTTCTCTTCTTCACCTTGCTGACTTCAATTGCTATTTGGGCATTTTTGCTGCGCTCTTTCTTTTTCTGCTCGGGATCATACTTCACACAAGGAGTTGAGACTATATTCTTGAAGCGGGAGTCAACAGGATTGCTGCTGTCTTCCTCCATGACTTCTCGAGCCATGCTCATGGTTAATTTTTAATCGGCTTCCTGTAAGAGGGGAATTTCAGAGGACAGTTGTGCTATTTTATCCATGAAGTAGATGTTTATTTTATCGTTTTTTTCGGAGTAGAACTATACCAGTTTGCGATAGAGTTCAATCAGTCTGGTAAGGTTTACTTTGTTCTTTTGCTTTCGGTAGGTTTACTCTTGTCCCAAGATGGAGTAGATGAATTCTTAGGTGAGGCTGTTGGATTTTTATTGCCGACTGTGAGTGTTGGGTTTCATCAATTTTGATAACTCAGGATAATTATAATAAACAGGTAAAAAATGTCTGTACTGGGATTTTCCACAAGTTGACAGGTTTGAAATAGGTGACTGGCAACAATAGGTTATGCCATTTTGAAGAATACTGATATGGATAAGATTTGATGGAATGGAAAACCTATATGTTAGTAAGGAAGGGTCACAGTTTTTAGGTTTTAAATGTTCACATAGGACAGTTTATCGCCCCACTATTCTTGATTGTAGGTAAATAAAATTGTGGTGTAAGGAGGCCGTTAATTGCGTTAAGTTTCACAAAAGAATAAAAATAATGGAAGGTCATCAGCCCCAAAGGCTTCGAGACATTCGAAAGAGAAGAGGAAAAGTAGGGAAATATTAAAAAAAAAGAAAATCATCAGTTTTGGGCATGTAGCATTCAGAAGGAGGATTGTTCGAGGTCCTCTGGGTCGATAGATGTTTGTTTGGAGGCCTTACGATGGTTTCTTAGTTGTTTGCTGATCAGGTGTCTCTTCTTGCCCTTGGTTGGCTAGATGATAACCTCTTGATCGCCTTTTTCCAAAACGAAACTCTCGATGTTTCTGAGAATATCGAGAGGAGCATCAAGAGGAGCGATGATGGGACTTTCTGGACCTGAAAGCGTTATTGAGTCAGACTAGAACTCTTCGATTTGGATTTCTGAGATGAGATGAGAACAGTATTCCATGTTTGCTGAAAGTAAGGTGTGTTGTTGAATGTTAAACTATTATAGAAAACTAACAACAATCACACATTAATCTCCACGAAAAAAATACCGTTTTACTTTCTACACGATAATCGACTCCTAGCCACTTCATCGAAGCAGTTTCTGGGTGCGGATTGAAAAGAAGTGACAAAAAAGGCAGGAAAAGACTGATTATGATTTTTTCATGATAATTCAAATGTTGTTGGTATATCGTAGCATATTTAAGTTTATAACTTTGATGGCAGAGCGCGCTCCTTTGAAATCTTAGGGTAGGTTCATCTGCAATGGACAGCAGATGTACTACGAGCTAGAGCTGACTCCCAGCAACTACCTCATCAGATACTTCAATCAACAGGGAAAATTGAAACTCATCAGACCTATCTAATTTCCCACTGAAAATGTAGAAATTCACCACATCGATAATTACCTGTTCTGCTACCTGCACAACTTCGAGGACTCCAACCATAGCGAGCTATTTTTGATCAGATTGGACACTTTCAGGTCTAGGGAGCTGGCCTGCTATCTGAATTTAGAATGCAAAAATGAGAAAAATCAGGCAGTAGACAAGCTGTACCACCAAAGCATCATGGGAGTCATCATTTTTAGCGATTTGGATCGAAATCTCTACATTTTGAGGGTGGAGGAAGCAGACATTAAATGCACAAAAATTCACAAGCATAGCAAAGTCATCGCCAGAATACAGATGGATCCGAGCGACAATATCGTGCTGATGACTGAGGATAAGACTGTGAATGTTTTAAGAGTAGACTGGGTCAAGGAGACAATCACTGGTTCTGAGCTGCTGATGGATCAAGCAGACTATTTTTATGAGAACGGCTATGAGGTGAGGTTTGTCAATGCCAACCAATCTGATGAGTATTCCAAGAAAGGAAGCTACAAGCACTAATAAACTGAGTATGAACTGCAGATCAATAATAACGAAATAATGTACAGATATAACTTGAAAAAATCAGAAGAACTGCTTTTCTATTCAAAAGACCAAGGATCTCTCTTTGTCTTTTGCCCAAAGTCCAACTTACTGCTTTGTCTGGTCTAAGGCATCTTCAAGATCTACTTGGCAAGGGATCATGGAAAATAAATTCCTAAAAAATTGACACGCAATAATTTCATGGTGACTTATGAAAAAGATGCCTTTAGAAATCTAAGGATCGAATTGAAAATGTATGAAGAGTTGACTGGCTCCTTCCGACCTGAGATTTATGATATGTCTTAACTCGGAAGGTTCGAAAATATATCCTTCCTCAGAAAAAATATCTAAAATATTTTCAATCTCAACGGATTAGTGAGCCCTGTCCACGAACCTCTAGTTTTTGATGCCTTAACGGAGATGGAATAAATGAGATAAAGCTTCGAAGAGGTAAGAGTGTTTCTATTCAGTCGAGAGTCATGAACAAAAGTGGTGCAGAAAATAAGGTAGAGTTGGCAACTCGATTGCTAAGAAAATGCTTTCACTTCGGTCAGCTTCCAAAGATTGTCTTGAAAATTTGTCAGAAGCTCAAAAGACACATTACGAGTGATAGTTCAACAAGCTACATTACGGAGACCAGAAGATTTTTTTAGCACTGCCAACAAATTCAGAAGGACTTGTCATTAGAATTGGAGCTAATATTTGACAAGCTATCACAGTCAAAGAACTCAATATCCAGCTCTCAGGAAAGTCTACAGAACAACAGACTGAAAGAGCTGCTCCAAATTCTTGAAAATATG
>Ga0100402_1007783_pt1 | contig 10263 bp, 9 predicted proteins | sample CryGeyme20150102_FD_80419 | JGI IMG/M metagenome (GOLD analysis project Ga0100402, IMG submission 80419) | Groundwater microbial communities from Crystal Geyser aquifers in Utah, USA - Crystal Geyser metaG 2015-0102 | ecosystem: Environmental > Aquatic > Deep subsurface > Groundwater | place...
AAAATGACACTATCTTTACCTGCTTTGGAGGCTTTGTATCAATGCGCAAATAGTTACTGTTATGCTGTTAACACAATATGAGGATGCTACTTTTACAAATCGATCCATTTAGAGCCAAACCGCTATTCATGGCATTATATCAACTACAGTGGAGGCATCTACAAATTATATAATTCCATCATACTAATAAGAGATAAAACAACAACTTTCAAGGCGACCATAAACACAATACCATACTTCCAGAAAATATAAGATTACGTTTCCGTGTCAATAACATCAACTTAACAATCTATTCACAGTTTCAAGATCAATCTCAACTTCTCAGCTAATTAGCAACCTTCTACAATGATACAACCAACACCATCAGCACTTTTGAGGGTGTATATACGTCATTCATTGATGTCAAAAATAATTGCACGAACTCTTTTCTATCAGGGCTTGATATCATTAGCAATATCAGTGTTGGTCTATAATCAGTCACAACATGGATGGATGATGCTTGTGCTCAAAATAGTACCTTCTCCAGTGGAATTTATAGTGCTCAGCAATCTTTGACTACTTTGCGTGATAATATCAACATAGCCATCGGTAGCAACCCAGTAATGAAGGAAGTCTACTCAAGTTACATCAATGCACTCAACACAACCTTCCTTCCCAATTTCGATCCCCTCTTTTTCTGCAAGCCAACGTTCAAGACATTTGTATCTGAAGTCACTGCTGCAATCAATGATACAATTCACTTTTAGGAAGCCAAGGAGCTGATACAATAATCGATGGCGATGTATTCGATAGTAGAAACATTTGTGACAGATACAACAACTAAGATCAAGGTGATTGGGTAAAATGTCAAGCATATCAGTTCTGTTAGTGACATCACAAATGTAATAAATGGAATATCGCTATTTGCTAATGAAACTATTGATTTTGTCAGCAATTTTGGCATTTAATTCACAACCCTCAAAGAAAAATGTACTTACCTTCAACAATTCACAACAGTAAATACTGCTCAAGTAGACTCAATAGTTTCGCAACTTCAAAGTATCGAATCCAACTTTGATTCTGTCTATCTGATGGATGGAGTCCAAGAACAAATCTAAACAGTCAATAGCATAATCAATAGCGTCGATTATGAAGTGTTAGCTGTCATCAATGCCATCAACGATACTTTGGCTGTGCTATCAACGAGTAAGCAAACTATTGTTGATGGAGGACCTTTAATTATGGGGAATTTTAGCTCATTAGTTCAATCTTTTGTGAATCTTGACTAATTTGTTACCCAGCAACACCTTATCGATATACAAAATAATTTCGAAGCTCTGATCGATACTATTAATACAACGGTGAAAACTCCGATCATGACAAGTTTGACATCTGTTGCCAAATTCATAGATTCCTTGAATATAACAAAAAAATCCTTGAACTAATCTTTGAGCAATGTTAGCTTACTTTTGAAACAATATACCTCCACAGTCAAAACCATAATTGAAGATACCAACAATCAATATGACAGGCTCATCAACTCGTCTCTATCTTTGATCCGAGTTCTGAAAATCGGTTATTTGAGATAACTTAAAACTTTAGGGTCAGATCTTACTAACATATTTGCTGACTTTGTGAAAGAATGGGCAAAGAAAACATTTTCTTTGTAGACTGTCAAATAAATTATCTTGAAGGATATTTTCAATGTCAAGGGCTCAGCATCAGCAGTCTCAGCATTAGTCGATGAACTTGAGGCTTCTTTCAATGCAACCAAAAATTCAATGAGTCAGTTGATAGCTCAAAAGTTAGGAGTGGTTCAAGTCGATCCTGAAACTTATAATATGCTTATGAGTTCCTCAGCTTTTCAGCAATTAAATACTTTGATTGTAAACATCGACATTGACTTTGGAGCCCTTCGGAGCATTATTGGGGACAAATTACAAAAGATAAAAGATTTTGAGTCTAATTTGACACAATAGTTACTTGGCAATTTATAAAAGCTAAGCGACATCAGAAAAAAAGTAAACGGTATAAAAAGCAGTATATAAACGAGAGTAAAGCTCATCCAAGGAAGTTTCAAAAATATAACAAAGTAGTTCACACAAGTCGAACAGCTAATTTTTGGAATATTGAGAAACAGCATCGAGGGTGTTATAATAAAAAACATGAATCAAATATCAGACAATATCGACAACATATTTTTGACCGATTTAGTTAACCTCGAAAACCTGACTTCATCCCTTCCCAGCCAGTTTTCTATTATCAGTTAGATGATTTCAGGCATTATAGATGGCTATCAAGTCATAAAGCAATCAAAAGATTCAATAAAAGTAACCATCCTCACCTAAGTCAACAAAATAACTCTTTTCATTCAGGACTAGCTGATCAACAAATTTGCCATCTTAAAGTAAAGTCAAAAGGTGCTACAATCTTTGCCATCGATGGATAACCCATCCAGTGATATACTAATTTACAACAAAGTTCTTCTTTATGAGGTTGTTCCAATCTATGAGGTCTATATTCTCGTGCTGACTCCTATCGGTCCCTTTCTTATTTCTTTCAACTTAGATTTCTACTATGGATGTGATCTCAGAGTTGGCATTACTAATTTTAGAGACGTCTATGTTGAGCTTCGTTTCAGCACTGGTTTGAGCATGTATTGCTCATTCGAGATTTTTTTGATTGTTGTGAGAGCAGGAGTATACTTTGATGGACAACTTCTTGATATTTCTCCAAGATTCGGTCTTATGGGTAAACAAATGCTTCCGGTTACCCTGATACCGCAATTGGCTGCTCTTCAATAATTCAAAACAGAGAATCGATTCGAGTTGGTGAACTATCTCTATATCAAGATTAATGCCTTTTCCTTCGAAGTGGGAGGCTTTGTTGGTTTCATCATGATTCGATTCCGATGGTTGAGGATCAGAATTTGTATCGGTAGAAGATGGTTCAGATTTTGCTTTAGATTCTACATACCGATAATAGAATTCTACTGGCTTTATATCAGACATGGATATCGCTTTAATGGAATAGCCTTGCTTGATAAAAAAGTATACGAGTTGTCCCTGCTTAGATTCCAGTATTGATCATTTATTCACATTATTGACAAATAATTAATAATTTTAACAGTTTATATGAGCTAAGCAGGCTTAGATATTGAAACCATCTATCAGTACAAAACCGGTCGAAACATTCCTTGGAATATTGTCGAGTATCAGCCCCTGAAATAGTACCTCGATGTCAATTAACTCCATGCTCAACGAACTGGATAAACAAAAGCCACGACATAACGATATGTCACCAAAAGAGGAAGCTTTTTGGACCAAACACTCAAGAATCTGAAAGGCATGCCAGCTCCATGTATTCATATTGCTATCCAGGCAAGTATGACTTTCCTAGTGGATTCGATCAGAAACACAACAAGAAAGAAAGTAAAAAGCACAAAATTGATTTCAAGCTAAAGAAAAATACTTACCTCTAGCAAATACAAACTTAAGCCAAAATACACAAAAGCCCAGGGGTCGGTCAATATCACCTTCATTCTGCAAGAACTGAATCAAAGAAAAGAAAACATTCAATAGAGCCAAGAAAATTTTTCTATGAGGATGCTTAATTCTTGTCAACAACCATGCCGGGATCGGGAGCCTACAATCCTCATGATTCAGTGCCTCACCCGACGAAAGAAAGAACAAATCATAAATACTGGATTGATAAACACAGAATATAAAGTGCAAAATCTAGAAAAAGAAGCCTTAAGGATCCTTCTCCAGGGTCTTATAGGCCGGTGTCAGCCTCATTCAATTCATTTGATCGAATGGGACTTTAAAACTAAATCAGACAAAAGAAGATGGCAAAGAAAAAGCCAACTCATGGTTTTGGATCTTCTGACAGTAAATTTGATTACTAGAGGGTTCACAAAAGCAAAGGATAGAAAAGGCCAGCTCCTGGCAATTATAACACTGTGATTGAGTGGAAAGGCAAAGGCGAGGATGCCAAGAAGAATAACTGGATTAGATGCCTATCTGCAGGGAGGAGTAGAGGAGTATATCATTGATATTTTGAGCTTAAAAATTTAAAAACAATCATGCTTCTTCATCATCTATTACTTTGTATTTTTCATTGAGTTTGTTGAGATTAAAAAGTATAATTTGATGATTGGATTCGCAGAGCAGTTTATTACCTTGATGAATTTCGTGACTTACTCCTAAGAGTTTGTTACCTGTCCTCTTGAGCTATCGGTTTATTTCGTAACATTTTTTCTCGTAGTAGTCTTGGTGGAGCTTGAGTATTTGTTGCTCCTCAACTCTTTGTTGCTCTTTTGTTTTCAAGGTCTCTACAATCTTTGAATGTTCTGAGAGTTGTTTGACCTTTGCTATAATTTTTAGATGATCATAAGGACCCTCTTTCAAGAGTACATTTGAAAGTTCCTGCTGTTGTTCTTATACTTCAGCAAGCTTCTTTCTTAGCTCATCCTGCTCAAGAGAGCCTTTTGTTTCGCTGCTGTTAGCAGTTTACTGGGAACTTTTGCATTAGAAAGCTTCAAGTTAGGTGATTTTTTGTCTCAAAATTTAGGATTCCTCTTGAAAAACAAGGATTTAGTTTTCTTTGGCAATGATATCCGATTTCAAATCAAATAGCTCAATGCTATTTTTAGAGGCAGATTATTTCAAATCATTATTCTCTTGCTTGAATTTGGCATTTTATACTTTGAATTATCCAATGGATTGGTTTAACTCTAAAATTTGCATAGAAAGTTTTTCAATATTATTTTTTCCTTCAGCAATTATGCTGTTATTGTATATAATTTGTTGATCCAGCTCTTCTATTTTTTTATCTTTTTCGATTAGCTAACGCTATTTTAATGCCTTTTATTCTTTCCAAGTATTCAAAGCCTCCTGAACTTTGGATAGCCTTTATTTAAGATCCTTGTTTTCTTGAATATGTTGATTCAGCTTATCATCATACTCCTTATATTTTCTGTGACCTCCACCTTCATGCTCTTCAAGTTTTCTTCTACACTATCTCAGCTCATTCGATAAGTTGTCTATTATTTTATTCTTGTCTATGATAATTTTGCTCTTGTCCCAGATCTACTTATTTTTGTCGCAGATTTACTTTGATTTTTCGTCAAGGTCCTTTTGGAGTTGATATATTTTGCTCACAGAGTCGTTATTTTCACTGACTTCTCTTGAAGGGTCATTGCTATTGGTTTTATTGCTTCTTTCTTCCAGCAACCTTGATAGATAAGCATTTTTTGATAGTTCTTTTTCGAAAGCCTAGTTTGTATGCTTTGCGGCGTTCTTCAGCAACTCAATATCTCTCTAGATTGTCGATATATTGTTGTTTTAAGTCTTATGAGAAACCAGATCCTTTGAAGAGCTTTTCCTTTCTAAATTGTAGGAATCCTTTCTTTCAAAGACAGGGGCTGTGACTGTAGAATGCTTAAAATGATTTGATGACTTCTCTCCATCATGCTGAGATACATTATCGTTGGCGGTGACATAGTTTGATACTTTAGGTCTGAGTTCTTCGAAAGCAGACCGAAAGTTAGATTATCGAGGAGCAGATGAGACATTATTGCTTGATCTAAGGCTCTCATCTTTTTTGGACAAACTTGATCCTTTATCACGCTATTCTTTTTGTCTGATATTGTTGCTACTGACGGCTATCTGTTGAGCATTAAAATTAAACATAAAAGGAGAGGTGGTTCTCTGTGTCTTCCTGGCATCATTGGCAGTCGCGTAGTCGTAGTGGGGTCGATAGGAGCTAAAGTTATTGTCTTTCTGGCTTTCCTGGTTTGTTAATTTTTATCTGATACCTACAATAGACTAGCTTCTTCTTTGTGCCACTTTTGATAAGCTTAGGTCCTGATTACTGACTCCCTATGAGCCCCTTCTGTAGCCTTACTGAAGATTGCTGAACTTAAATTTCATTTCTTATTGATTCGGGTTGAAAGAAGAAAGCTGAATGTTGCTACAGTTATTAGAGTGCTATGCCTATTTATTCCAATTCGATTGATTTTTCTGAGGAAAAACATTAGGAGAATACTTCTGCGATTCTTCTTGGTTGAGGATGAAGTTTGGAGAATATTTATGATGAGGTTTGATATCGATGGTGTTATTAATGGGAAAGTTGGAATGTGGCTGATTAGGAGGTCGGAAGTGAGGAGAGATAGGTTTATGTTCAAGGGAGGGGTGTTGATGCCTAAAACGATGAGCATCGTTGTTGGGGTGGTTTACTGGTTGATAAGAATGCATATAGTTATTTTTCAAGAGTAACAAGTATCACTGTTTGAACGATACACTATACCCTCCATTGGCCCCTTGCTCCATCTTGAAATTATCTAAACTCATGCCGAAAAATCCCAACACACTATTTCCGATGTTTTTTAGGCCATCTATCACCTCCTTCTTCTGCTTTTCGTTTCGCTCTTAAACTGCCTTCTATAGCTCTTTTATCTTCACCATGACCTTTACATCTTTAGGATTGATCTCAAGTAATTTCTTGCTCTGAGTTAAGGCCTCGTCGAGTTTGTCCGCTTTTTCGTAGTAATTTGCCAGATTTAGTTGGGCCTTGAGATATGATGGGTCCTAAATTGATCTGAATGTACGCAAGCGATGGCTTTCTAGCAGTATCCTGCTGCTTCTTTGTACGCCTATTTTTTTGAGAGACAAATACCAATATTGGAGTACAGGATAGCCCTAAGTTTGGCTTATTCTTCAGGCGTATATTGCAAAGCTTCTCTGTACTTAGTAATCGCTTCAAGATGTTCTTAACCTTTGAAAGCTTCGTTTCCTTCTTGTTTGAGCTTTTGAGCAAGTTCCATATTAGCTTAGATGAGCTTCTCATTTAAAACTTCAGGAGCTTCCTCTTATTACGAGTCCTTCTACTCAGCTGGTTCTTTATGAACATGTTATTCTTTTTGAGCCTATTCTTATACTTGTCCGGGCTGAGGTTCATTTATTTTTTCTTCAGTGTTGCTAGCCTCACTCATTGTTATACGTATATCAAGTAAGTAGTACTATTTGATTCACCAACAATTCATGAACGATCATTAAAAGATATTCCATAAACTTTTGAGCTCATTTGATGTTTTCGAGCAACTTTTATAGCTCCTTTATCTCGACTGCAATTTTCTATTGTTCTTTCAAATATTTTTCGAAACGGTCGTGCAGAAGCCAATCCATCGATTCGACCTTATCAAGCAATGAATTTCCTGATAAGCTACTCCTGCTACTTCGATTGTCAAGAGTTACTTCGATTTCGTGAGTTAAAGCTTGAACTGAGTTTCCCAACTTATCTTCTAAAAATTTCTATCCAACCTTCTGAAGTGCACTATTTTTGTTGACAAATCGAAAGTGTTTCCTCATCAGTTCATTATACTCCTTCTGTTTTTCTTATCTTCTCTTCTCTAGCTCTTCTACTTCAGCATAATATTCCTGACCTTCCCAAGGCTATTTGCCTTCAAGCAAAGCTTCTTGCTTTTTGAGTTTTTATTTCAGCACCAGAACCTCCTGTCTCAGTTGCTAATGGCGGTCAGGTTCTTCATAATCCATTAGTGATTTTAATAAACAAATATGAATGCAATAAATGTCATTAACTCAGAGCATGATTCGCTCGATAATCTTTTAGATCTCATCTAGCTATTCCTCGTTTCGACTTTAGTCATTCTATTTTTGGGATTCTTCGAAATACATTTGATCTATGTTCGCCCAGGCACTTTCGTTTTCGAAGAGGCCACCTCTTTTGCTCTCAGTTATTAACAATATACTTATTGAGTCGATTCAACCCCTCGACACTTGTATCTCTTTACAAGAGGGCTCACACTAGGTAGTTCTTGTCCTTTATTTACTTTGCTGGGTGTGTTTTGCTGTTCTTTGAATATGATAGTGGGAGGAAGGAAAACCTCAGGATGAGTTGCTTGGATTCGGGAAAGAGATCCCTGGAGAGAAGGGAAATTCTATTTTTGTGTTTGGAAGTAGTAGGCATTGCATTGGTTGTAATAGGCATTTAGTTTTTAGTTTTCCTAGCGAGTCTGAACTTTGCAGCGATTGCATTTCTTACGAAAGGAAAAATTGAGGTTATGACACTGGAGACATACCCAGTCTCCTTGTCGAGTATGAGCACTATTTTTTTGATGATGGTGACTGGTCAAGGCTGTCTCCTTTAGAGGGGTGTGAAACTCACTCATTCTTAATTTTTTCTTCTTTATATTTTGAATATCGTATTAAATTAACGAATTCCAACGACTAGGTCACCAATCTTCGATACTAGGCAAACCCATCCTGATGCTCAATATTTATGGAGATGATAACAAATCATTGAGTATCACGACCCAGTAGTTATCTGATTTTTTGGACATTTTCCATGGCTGCCTTCTAAGGTATGATCGACTCCAATCTACCCATATTGTGCTTGATTCTTCCTTCATGATCTTTCTTTGTATATAACCTCATCTTAAACTCCTGGAAGTAATAGTCCTCAACAACATCTTTTATCTGCTTCTCGTCATACTGTTTCATCTTGTGGATCACACCCTCTTCCTACCAAAATATCTTCTTTGCCTGCTCGTCATATGCTGTCGAGAAAAGAGAGCCAAATGCATCAGCTAGCTCCACTGTTAGGATGAAGTGAGGGACGGTATCCTCCACATATTTACCGCAGTGGCAGGACATACCTTTTTCTGCAGCTTTGTTGCATCCAGGACAACCTTCATAATACCATTTTTTCATGAGAAGTCTGTTGACAAATACGTCCAAATCTGTCTTGAGAGTCTCGCCCATTACCAAAGTATCAATGGCTTGACTTAATTCACTCATATTTTTATAGATACTTCCTGAGTTATCTTCTTCCTTCATTTTTCTTTCAGAAAGTAGTTGATAACTGGTGTGCTCAATCATGGCTTGATTTTCAAGCTATTGGTATGGATGATAGTTTGCAAGTTGAATGCTAGAGCGGACCTTGCTGTTGAGAGTCAGACTACCATTATAATTATGGAGAGCAAATCGACTCAATAGGATAGTTCTACCAACTAAAGACTGGTCTGCCTTGATCTTTTCATTCCATACAATGGCGTGAATCTTACTTTGTTCCAGAGGCTCAGCTATCACCCAGTTAACTTTAGATAGAGGCTTTCCATCCTTCATAATCTATATAGGCTCGTCGATCCCAACCAGCACTCCTAAAATATCGAACTATTGATCATAAATTCCCTTCTGAAGAACCTATTTCAAAGGTAGAGCTGAATCTTCAACTCTAGCAATGATGTTGACGTCTGAAACTTCCTCGAATTGAGAGTTGACATGGAACATTAGTTTGAATGGTGAAAACTTATCATTTTTGCTGTTGTTATAGGACTCGTTGGCAATTGTTCCTTCAGAAATTTTATAGACAGAGTTTGGCTTGAGGAAATCTCTGAATTTATCAGCAGCATCATAGAAGAAATATCCCATTATTTTGACCTCAGATCGATCGATGAGTTCAATGGTCAGCATTCTACAAATCTTGTCTTCATTTTTCTTTTTGAACTCTTGAAACTCAACCTTAGATACTCTGCATAGTAAATGCCATCCCTTGAGTCCAACAAACAAGCCTTTGATTGTTTCGTAATCTTTGACATTACCATTCAAAGGTTTTGGCTCAGGCATCCTCATTTATTTTCTTTCTTCTCTTTTGACCTCCTGCTTGATAGGTTTAGTAGCTGATTGACCATTTTGATCAGACATGATCACATGGCGCACTTTTATATTTTTGGGATCCAGCCTGAAGGTTTATTCAGGATTTCCGATAGTCGTTGCTTCGAGGATAGGCTCAGGTTTGCCAATGAGTTATTTGTATTCACAAATGAGATCACATTCGATAATTCCGATGCTTTTTCCTGATCCGGCAACAACATGCTGCCTGATGCGAATGATCGCATTTTAATGTTTTTCTGAGTAAAGATTGAACTACCTGGATTGAGAAGGCTCTTATCACGAAGGAAGGCCTTGACACAGTAGAACCCATCACTAAGAATGCATGATATTTTTTCGTTTTTGCTGAGGGTAAGATTATAGACCTGAACCAGGATATCTTAGCCTTCTTGGGAGGCACCACAGAGGTGACTGATTGCTTGAGGAGTGAGCTGTTGGTACTCTGCTTTCAGCATATTTGTTTTAGCGGGAAATAGTTATAATCAATTGAAATCAATGTCTAAGCTGTCTGCTGCCTCATTTATACAATTCAAATAATAACAATGCTCCTACCATAATAACTCTATTAGTATTTGCCTCGCAAAGTGATCAA
>Ga0100402_1007792_pt1 | contig 10258 bp, 16 predicted proteins | sample CryGeyme20150102_FD_80419 | JGI IMG/M metagenome (GOLD analysis project Ga0100402, IMG submission 80419) | Groundwater microbial communities from Crystal Geyser aquifers in Utah, USA - Crystal Geyser metaG 2015-0102 | ecosystem: Environmental > Aquatic > Deep subsurface > Groundwater | place...
AAAAATAGTATACATGGTTTCAGTGTTTTATCAGAGTTGTACAAAGGAAGAAGAGGTTAAAGGAAAAATAGCTACAACTTTGATGCTGATTAAATTGCTTGAGGAGTATCAGGAAAAAATCCTTGCCTATTTACTGCCACATATTTGGATGGTCATCTGCCTGAACTCAGAAGATAGTCAAATCAAGAAGTATCTAAAAATATATAATATCCAGCTAGTTTGTCTGCTTCTCTGGACTATGGGCCTTGAAAAGATCCAGGAATACTTTCGCGGCGAACAAGAAGTCCTCTACAATTTAATCTATCAAATCGTCAGCAAAGGGGAGCTCAACTTGGGAGACAGAAAGATGTTCTGTGAAGAAAGCAGGAGAATGGTGCTCGGACTCTCTGAAATGCTACGATTAGCTGCAATTCATCAGCTTGTTGGCAAAAAAGCGCCAGAAATATTCAAATGGCTATTAAAATACACAGAACAAACATTGGAATAATTCAATTCGGATAATGATGAGATGTAAGATTACGAGGTTGAGTTAGGGGACAAGATCAAAGCTTTAGAGTGGGAGGACCTAATGGTTAAGGAAGGAATGGGCCATTAAATCAAGAAGTACAAAGAATAAAATTAACTGGAGGATATTGAAAATGAGCCAAACCTAGTGATCACCATGGACGCCTTCAATTTCAACGACAACGACTTGAACAAATATGATGGAGACTATGATCTGGAAGATCTCATGGATCCTGAGTGCCTCTATAGCGACTCAATACCATCAGGTCTAGACTCTATCCAGGAAGGATAACATCTATTCAAAGCTTTGGTCTTCTTCATGGCCAAGCAACCAGAAACATATGGAAAGCTCGTCAATGTTTATGGATTTCTACTAGAGCCGATTCTGTACAAATTAGATGTTGAAGAAGATGGTTTCCAGAAATTGTTGGACGATTGGATCAACCTGGATAAGTGATTGATTCTTTTCTATTATTTTTGTTATTAATTCTTATTTATTGTCTTGATTAGTAGTGATCCAATAATAATGATATAAATCAGGCAAAGAAAAGAAATCCAAGCTGCGACCATACAGAGCAGAGTCTTCTGAATGGAACGAAGCACTTTAAGTTAGAAGTTCTTCCCTTTATAGCTTGATATAAAAGTTGACTGATGAAGAGCAGTAGCCTACAACTAAGCTTGCCGCTACGGTTTTCAGATGAATACTAGCTTGGTTATCATTGAAGTTGCCATGCTTTTATTGGATTTGAACATTTTGAAGATTTATAATAATTGATCAAAGATAGAGTTGATGACAGAGGTTCAGGATAAAAATATGCACTTCTACAACAGAGCCCGAAAAGAATATGAGAACAACAGGCCCCTTAACTACGAGTTTTCCCTAACTAAAGAAGATCCTAAGTCTCGCAAGTTTAGAATTTTGTTGGGTCGGATTGTGGAAGTCTTTAAGGAAGGCATGTAATAAAATTACAAGTATGATGCTTAAGAGTCGAATAACTATTGGTAGGAGCTGGAGAAGCACTTCAGCGATACAATTGAAATGCGATACATTATGAACAAAATTTATGAGGGCAAAGAAGTGAAAATTAGATTGCTGTTTATGTTGATGCTCAACAACAAAAAATTATTTGCCTTTCTGAATCAGATCCTAGAAAGGATCCCCTATCTCTATAAAAATATTGAGAAAAAGAAAGCAAGCATTGACAAAGAACTTGAACCTGTGGATTTCTTCAAAGATGGCCAGTTCACCATCACAGCTTCAAATACTAATTATATCGAGGAATTCAAAATTTTTTGGGAAGAATAATAAACCAAAAAGCTTTTATTCCAAAAAGAAATAAAGAATATCATGTACGAGATTCTTGACGAGGTCGAAAAGAGAGACAAAAAAAGAAGATAAGCTGAAGAATAGATAAGACGGGCTCAAGAGCAAGAAAGGTTAGCAGCATAGCAAAGAGAACAATCTGAAATAAGAAGAAAAAATGCTCGTCGAGAGAAGTAGACAAGTCAAACTCCAGGTCTTCCCTAACAAACTCCAAATCCATATGGTGGCGATAAAAAATATATAATTGCCGGTCAAAGCGATGCCTTCAACTGGGAGAAAAAGCCAAGAGGCATGAAAAATTCATAATATCTCTATATCAAAAAATTTAAGGATGAGCTGGAAGTTTTTGAAAATAAAGGTCACCCTTTCCATTATGACTTCAAAATCAGTTAGAACAAAGATCAATGTGCATAGTGCAAGAAGACCCTATCAAAAGGGTTCTATGTATTCGGTAGTGATCAAAATTTATGCAACGACACAGGAAATTGGTTCTGCAATGACGACATGGCGAGTGAAAGAATTCAGGTTCCTCACAAGGCTAAGAACAAATTCGATCTGAGAGGCTACTTAGTCAGTCGAAGATCCTACGAAAGTATCAGACTCTACTATGATATGCCTCTCATCGAAATCAGACATGACGAACCGGTTGTTTATGAGAACAAGATACTGTATGACTTTTTGGTCCTCAAAAGACAACTGCATCTCATGTATGACTCTATCTGTAACACTGAGCTGATGGAAAAGACCTTCCCTAAGAGAATAAACTACTTCCTCAAGAAAAATATTTTCAGTCTCAGAAATTTATACGATGTATATAACGGTCATGAAACCAACCAGCTCTAGAAGGACTTCGGCATCCTCCAACGCCATTTCTACAAATGCGATGAATGTCAGAGATCAAAAGGACGACTTTGCCAAGAATGCAAAGCCCCTCCTAAAATATTCTCTTTTGAGCTTAGGGACACCTATTCTTGCAAGCAATGTCGACATATATACCATAGAAGATGTCTCAAGTAAAACGTGTGCCCCTGCGAAAAGCATTAAACTAAGTGATCGATCAATATCATCTGACATTATAAGAGCCTATTGAAGCTTCGATACGAGTATAATTATAGAAATGGAACATTTACCCGTAGAAAAAAAGCAAAAAAAGAATGCTGACCTCAGTAAACTTACGTACCTGCTGCTTTGATTTAGACAAATTCAGTAAGTCACTGAAGAGTTTTCGGTCTCCAAAAGAGTACCGAAGAGAGAAACAACTCCTATCCTCGTCCAGACTCATAAATAGTCATAGTAGCCAACTATATCTGTCTTTCGGCAGTCAATAAATTATTTCACAAATTGTATCAATAGTTGCCTGAAGAAAGGAAATAAAAATTAGTACACTATCAACGAGGAATAAATAACTAGAGAGGTTGAAAAGATCAAAAAGAAAAAATTGAAGACCTAGGCACTGCTTCCTCCCAGTAGCAGTCCCAAGCTAAAGACACTAGTGTTGGATTTAGATGAAACCCTAATTTACACATCTTTCAAAAAGAGGAAAAACTACGATTTTAGTACTGAAGTGGAGGTCAATGGTAAAATGTAGAAAATATATGTCACCAAAAGGTTCGGCCTTGACATATTCCTCTTTGAAATGTCCCAACTCTATGAACTTGTCATCTATACAGCAGGAACAAAGTACTATACTGACCGTATTCTCGAAAAGATCGATCTACAGAAAAGAATCAGTCATACCCTCTATCGCTAAAATTGCACTGTTCTGAATGGCTCCTACTTCCTGAAGAACCTGAATCAACTAGGGAGAAACCTCAAGCAAACAATTCTCGTCGATGTACTCTTGAATGTATTTAGGACAATTCTATGGCCGGGATGCTAAATCCTGAGATATTTTATAAGATCTAGCCCTTCCATGGAAGTTCGCATGATCGAAAGCTACTCAGATTGATAGATTTTCTAAAATAAATGGCAGTTGAGGACAACTTCAACTGTCTATTCCAGAAGCGAAAGGAATTCAATAGTCGCAAGGCCAAAGTGGTCAACGAGCTAAAGAAAGACATTTTGGCGGAGGAGTCATAAGCAAGTTCAAAGGCTTGCTTTGAAGGCATGTTCAGCATAGAAGAATGATATTAGATATACAAATTTGAGAAGTAGATGACAAGTAGGGAAATTAATGGGTGTTATATAAATATGGAATGTTAGTGATTAGAATAATTTATTACAGTTGGCATAGCTCATTCAATCTTCATGGAACAACAATACAGCTTTTGCCTCTATAAGGTTCAACTTGAAAAATGGTACCAATTCGTCAAAAATGGAAACTAGGTACACGAGTATACTGCTACTTTTCTTCAGGAGAGCCAATCTCATCATCAGCTCTATATCACTTTTGACAACAAAATAGCAACGATCATCAACTTCCTCCTCCTTCACTCTTAGTTCCATCAGTATGAACAAAAAATATTGTTGGCTATCGCTGAGGAACTCTATCATGTTAAGTTCATTGATAAGCGGCATCTTAGATACATCTAGCAACAGAAGAAAAGCACCATGGCCAAGAAAATTGGACATTTCTTTGAGACTATCGAACAGCTCAAAAATCAAAATAAACAACAGAAACTCTAGCCCTAGACTATATCCTAATAATGGTAAAATGAGACTAAAGTTTAGCTGGAGGCATTTTGGACCTTGGTAGTAGTGAGTGATTTCAAGTATCACTTGCTTTATCAGCTTTACTACGTTGTTGACCAGTGCAAAGAGGTCAAAGATAATCTGGCCTTATACAACTATGTTCTCAATATAGGAATCATTGAAAAATCTTCAAAAAAAGAAGAATAAACTATCACCAAATCCTAACAGATTTCAGAGTCGACAAACTACACTGTCCAGAAAGTGGAAAAATAAAACTTGAGTACAAACACTAGTGAGAAGATATAAAACAAATTAGTTGAAGACTCCAAACCTTCATACAGCAAGGGCCAATCCTATCATGCCATGAAATTGTATATGGCTTCTTATCTTCAAAACAGAAACCATCCAAAAAATCTTGCAGATGACTACCTTGTGAGAAAAGTCTATCGTAATTCTCTTTTCTTCAATAAAAAACTCAACTTGATCCTGGAACAAATCGATCTCTTCATGAAGTATGCAAAGGATAATTTGTTCATCGATCCCAGTTATCGAATGGAAGTTTTTGGTTCTTTGAGGAGCAAACTTGCCTTGAGGTAAGAATATGATATCGATATCACTTTCGTTCACAAAACTAAAAAAAATTTGGAAAGATAGTTTGCTTCCAATGTCCTTCATACAATCGATAACAGAATATACGAGCATTTGCTTCATCCCACCTGGGTCAAAAATACTAGATTGTTCAATTTTGCAAAATTAGCAATCCCGGTCCTGAAAATTGAAGTCAACTAGCTTGAATTTCTCAACACTTTTGGCATCGAGAAGATTGAAAAAGTGGATGTGACTGTTGGAAATATAACAGCTGCCATCAATAGTGAACTAATTCAGCACTATGCCAAAATTCCTTAAATCCAGCTCTTCATCCTACTTGTCAAGCTTTGGGCTAAAAAGACCAATGTAATTAATGCTCGTCGACCGATTGATGGACTGAGCGGGTATGCAGTTGTGATGATGTGTCTCTACTATCTCATGGATACTCAACAAGTCAAGTTTTTGGAAGTAACATAAGAACAGATAAAAAATGTTGAGATTGGCTCCATTGTTCCTGATCTGTCAGAGGTCAAGATGAAACCTTTAGCCGAAAATTTCCTGAATTTCCTCGATTACTACCACGAATACGGTCACTTCCAGAAATAGAAGAAGATAGTATGTCTTCTAAAGCATTGTAGCCGAGCTAAATAGTTCTGGAACGAAAATTTCATCATCAACATGTATGACTTCATTGACAACACCAATCCTGGTAGATTGGAAATGAAAATGAAACAAATGTTTTTTGCTAACGTCTAAAAAGCTCGCATAATCATGTCAACTATGAACAAATAGGCCATCAGAGAAAACTTGTTTGTTCCAGCCTAATTTCAACAGACATTACCGAAGGGGAACCGAAAATATTGAATACCTGATTACTTATGTTTTAGGATAATAAAAAATTATGTATATATGGTGACTGAATCATTTCATAGCTCTTAGAACTTTTTGCCGTTCATCATATCCTTGATCTTCGACTCCCACTAGCCAGCTCCCTCAAAGCCGTTTGTCCCACTTTGATAGTCATGGAAAGCTTTCTGGATTTGTTATGCGTTGTTCATGACAAATGGACCATACTGCTTGATAGGCTCGTTGAGAGGCGATCCTCCAATCAAGACAAATTTAGCTCCTTTTTCAGAAGTGAAGCTGTGGTTGTGCTAAGCTCCTTCCTTACCTTTCTCAAGAAGACAGCAAGCAAAAGTCTATACTATTTCTTTGCCTTGATAGAGAAGCTCTCCCTCATAGGGGAAAACAATTGTATTCCAACCTGTTGGAATAGGCAGATCGAATTTTCCTCCAGGTTGTAAATTCACGTCGAAGTAGTATGCAGGAGTGCGAGCAAAGACAGGTCCAGTTTTTCCTTGCCACTTTCCAGAAATAATTTTGACATCGACTTTATCTTGATGGAACACATCTATTTTATCTTTTGTGAACTCCTGATAAACAGGATCATCCATTTTGTTCTATTTTTTCAGGTTGATCCATAGTTGAAAACCTAGAGAGTATTATTCAGCCGATCCAGGAATCTAGGAGTGAACTATACCTTTTCCAGCAGTCATCCACTGGACGTCACCAGGACCAATTTTACCTTTATGTCCCTTGAAATCTTCATGATAGAAGCTTCCTTCTAGCATATAGGTGACTGTTTAGAATCCTCTATGAGGGTGGTCAGGGAATCCTGCTGGTAATTTGACTTTGAAGAAATCGAGCATCAGGAAGGGATCAAGATTCTTCAGATATTGATTACCAATGACCCTCAGTACTCGAGCTCCCTGTCCTTCTGCTTGCCAAGATGGTTTGAAAACGTATGCCATGCTGATTAATAATAGATAAGCAAAAACCAGGGCAGTTTGCATTAATAATATAATTTTTTCTGATCGAACACTTCTTTGCAATTATAATCATTGATTACTGGCGAAATTATCCTACATTGAAACAAAAGAGACAAATTGTCGAGGAATAATATCTAGTCAAAAATAAAACTGTCACATTGATAAAATGAATATCAATCAATGCAAATCTTTCACACGTATAATATAGTTTTAATGAAGAACAATCAACTTTGGGCTGTTCTCTTGGTCATCCTGCTCGTCTCGACTGAGTTGGGAGTCAAGTGTGAAACAGAAAAGATCGCCTTCGAAGCAGAAATCGGTAGGTACAACTTTCTCTATGCAGGCTAATGGACATCATCATTAACTCGCTCTACACACAGAAATAAATTTTCCTCAGATAACTGATCTCGAATGCCTCTGACGCACTTGATAAGATACGGTTCTTAGCGTATGAAAATTAAGGCATTCTTGGCGATGAGACTGAGCTCTAGATCAAGATCCAATATGACGAGGATAGAAAGATAGTCGAAATCATCGATAATGGTGTTGGAATGACCAAGAGCGAACTTATAACAAACTTGGGAACTGTCGCCCATACTGGCTCGTCTAAGTATATGGAAAAAATCAAAGCTGGAGATCTAAATCTGATCGGCCAGTTTGGTGTGGGTTTCTACTCCTCTTTTTTGGTTGCCTCTAAGGTTGAAGTTATCTCAAAAAGCAATGAAGATGCTCAGCATAAGTGGACCTCCTCAGCTTCCAATGTCTTCACTGTTGAGCCTGATGACTCGGTTGCCCTCAAGCGAGGAACCATCATCAGACTGTATCTCAAGGAGGATGCCAGTGAGTATTGCAAATACGACGAGCTTAAACGCCTGATTGAAAGATACAGTAGCTTCATCGCATACCCCATCTATCTCAAGAAGATTGTTACTACTTAGGAAAAAGTAGAAAAGACTGAAGCGGAATTTGAGGCTGAGGTCGAAAAAGTTACTGAACAATGGAGAGAATAAGGAAAAGAAATCAATGAAGAAGAAATTTAAAATTCAATCAACAGAACCATCACAAGATCAGTTGAAACAGTGAAATTCGAAAGAGTCAATGAGAATAAACCTTTGTGGACCAGAAGAAAATCTGAAATTGAGAAGAAAGAGTACAAAGACTTCTATAAAAATGTTTTCAAAGATACAAGTGATCCTTTGTCATGGTCTCACTTCACTGCTGAGGGTGAGGCTGAATTCACAGGCCTTATTTTCATTCCAGAAAGAGCACCTTATGACCAGTTCGAGAAGTTTTATGAAAAGAAATCCGAAGTCAAGCTATATGTGCGCAAAGTTTTGGTAAACGATGAATTTGAAGATCTCCTTCCCAAGTACCTCAATTTCCTTAAAACTCTGGTAGACTCTGACTCGCTTCCTTTGAATGTTGCCAGAGAAAATCTTCAACATGATAAAGCTCTCAGAGCCATCGGAAAGAAACTTCTCAGCAAAGCTGTCGATTTGCTCGTCTCATTCAATCCTAGTCCTGAAGATGAAGAAGAATTGTTCTCAGAAGAAGATGAATAAGCTGAAGGTGTTGATGGTGAATTCAAAAGTGCCTATGAGAAGAAAGTTGACACCTTCAACAAATTTTGGAAGAACTTCGCCAAAAACATCAAACTCGGCATGATCTAAGACCACGAAAACAGATAGAAACTGGCTGTCCTTACTAGATGGTACACCACCAAGAATCTGACTGAGCTGTATTCCCTTGACGAATACATATCAAGAATGAAATAGGGTCAAAAGCACATCTACTACTTGGGTGGTGAAGAAAAGGCCATTCTCTCTTTCTCTCCTCTGATTGAAAAACTCACCAAGGAAGGCTACTAGGTCATTTTGGGTGAAGATCCACTCGACGAGACTCTTTTCAACTCCTTCAGATAATATAAATCTTACAGAATCGTCAACGTTGCTAGAACTGACTTCAAGGAACCTTACAAGACTGACTAACTTAGAAAGGAGGTCAAATATCTCAAGAAAATATATACTCCTTTGATTGAATATGCTCAAAATCAGCTGAAAGACGTGATCAAGGAGGTCAAAATCTCGCTGAGGTTAGTCGATGAACCTGTAGTAATTGTTGCTGACATGATGAATGATACTCCCAACAGAGAAAGGCTCTAATCAGCAGCCTCCATGAGATCTAATACCAAATACCACAAGGAAAAAAATATCCTCGAAATCAACCCTCACGCTCCAATCATCCAGGAACTTAACAAAATTGTTGAGGTACTTTTTATACTATGCAGGATGAACCGGATGAAAATAGCGCCAAGCTGATCAAAAACTTGTACTATGCTGCTTTGATCCATTCAGGGTTTTTAGTCAAGGATCCCCACTACTTCTCTAAGAACGTGTTCGACTTGATCAATACTGCTTTCGAAGTGAAGGAAGAAGTCAACGAAATTGAGGTGACCGATGAGGACCTGGAAACCTTAGAACCTACTGTTAGCACCAAATAGACCGAGACCCCTGAAGGTGTTGATGTAGAGCACAACATAAATCTTGATGACGAAAACGTCAAGGTTGTTAACCCTGGAGAAGTCGGAGAGATGGTCTCTGATGAGGAGGAAGGCAAAAATGATGAGTAATAGGCCTTGGAGCTTTGATTTGTGACTCTATAGCTGACTATATTGAGCTAAAAAATTATCATATCAATGGTGATGAAGATGGGTTCTTTGCTTCTCAAACTTGATTCAGAAGCTTGATTTGCTACCGATTTCTCAGGTTTAAAACAACAACATCAACTCTCGACTATTTGTCTTGAGATATCTAGAAATCCTCAAAAATATCAATATCACCTTTCATCGATTCATATTTTCCAATACGTTGAATGAATCATTTATCCTACTTAATCAAACCATCACAGAGGTGTGGTACATACATGCAAATTTGGTCTTTTTATCTTTATGTGAAAACTTTTTTCTCTACTCTTTTGATTTTGATCGCTACCGCTCCTGAACAAGCTCCCAATATCCGATACCCCCGTTACTTTCAGCAGCTTCGGGCTCTCCTTTCTGCTGCTCTGTTCAGGATTGATGTGTTTTGTCAGAGCGAGCAGTTTATTGTTGGTTGCCTACGCTGTATTCTAACTATCCTATCTGAAGTGTAAATTAAGTATCAACTTCTGCTTGAGGGTCTTTTCTTTGAGGTACTTTTTGGATATTTTCTGCATAGCTATGTGGTCGCTTTCTTCGCCTATCCTTCTGCTAATCAGCTCCTCATTCAGCCGTTTCACCTTCTCCTTCAGCATTTTATTTTCTTCAAACATCTCTCCCGCCTTCTTCTGGTAATACAAAACCTCATACCTCAAATCCAGCAACTCCCCACTTAAATTTCTATCT
>Ga0100402_1007795_pt1 | contig 10255 bp, 8 predicted proteins | sample CryGeyme20150102_FD_80419 | JGI IMG/M metagenome (GOLD analysis project Ga0100402, IMG submission 80419) | Groundwater microbial communities from Crystal Geyser aquifers in Utah, USA - Crystal Geyser metaG 2015-0102 | ecosystem: Environmental > Aquatic > Deep subsurface > Groundwater | place...
TACAGCCAGTCGCGCAGCAATCGCGGTTACCGCTTCCTCATCGGCGCCCTTGAATCTTGAATTCGCGGGCCCCGTCCCGCCCCTGCTATACTCTCATCACCGGGGTATAGCTCAATTGGCTAGAGCGCCTGCTTTGGGAGCAGGAGGCTGGGGGTTCAAGTCCCTCTACCCCGATTTCTTCAGACCTGCGCGCGCCGGACCGACCAGATAAATCCGTCGTACCAAAAATGCATGATGCTCACCACGAGGGTCAGGCATAAGACGACGTCGTTGCGGTCGCCTGCGATGCTGCCGAAGCATCCATACAGAAACGCGGTCCCGACGAACACGAACAATCCGAGCGCCCGCTCGGAGCGTCCGTTCCTCAGTCCGAAAACGCGCAGGATGCTGCGTTCTTCGTAGGCCCACACCACGGCGAAGTACTGCAGAGCGTGAAAGAAGTTCATGATAAACAACGCCATCCCGAACGGATTCCACCCCCACGCCCAGATCGAGCACGCGGCGGTGGAGATAAAGAGCCAGAGCTTGCGGCGGGAAATCCGGTACCCGGCACGGGCCAGGCGGCGATACGCCGCCCAATACCAAGCGATGAACGGGATTCCCGTCAGCAGCACGCCCCGCAGAATCCACGCCTGACGCTCCATCGCGGCGCCTGGGATCGCTTTAAAAAACGCCGACCCCGCCAGGCCGGTAAATTCGTGAAACGAGCCTAAGTGATACAGGAACGACGCCCCGCCTAGAATCGGCCCGATGTAGAGAAACAAATTCAACCCCAAATCCAAGCTTCGGCCCGCCTCGGGATCATTCCCCTCTTTGGCGTCGTAGATCCGTCCGATTCCGAAGGTCTGCAGGCTCGAATGATAAACGTCCCACCAGGTAGCGAGCACCGTCACCGCGGCCCGTACCCACAGCGAAGACAGCAGCGCCGCGAACAACAGAACGGGAACCCACTTAAAACGGAAGGGGTATTGCCGGAAGATCTCCGGATTGGCGTGGCTTCGGAAGAACACGATCACCAAATGCGCCATGATGAACGCGCCGATGAACCCATCGGCGGGGGTGCCGCGCGCGCCGAAGGCGGAAATCGGAGCGGCGCCCAACGGCGTCTGCGCCAGCGCCAGTCCCACAAGCAAGGCCCCCGCCGGCGCCAAGATGATCAGCGGCCAGTCCAGACGCGGGCCGAGGATGTCGCGACGGGCGCTCACGCGGCGCGGCGCGCGGCCCAGGCGGCGAGCACGTCGGCCGCGAACTCGGCGTCTCTGCGGTCCGTCAGCAGATGATTCGCCCCGGGAAGCGCGAGAAAGCTCTTCGGATCCTTGGCCGCGTCGAACAGGCGCAGGCCGTGAGAAAACCGGACGATCTCGTCATCCGGGGAATGGAGGACGAAAAATTCCTTCTCCATCCGGGCCAGATGCGCGAAGAGATTCGAACCGCGAACATCGTCAAGAAACTGCTTGCGGACCGTAAACGCCCGACCGAGAATGTCCACGCGGGCCTCGCCGTCACGCTCGATCGCGTCGGTGTCCATGTGCCGCAGCAGGCTGTCGGTCTCGCTGGGAGCGCCGATAACCGCGACGGCTTCGGCTTCCGGGATCTTCGAGGCCGCAACGATCTGCGCCGCCCCCCCGAAACTGTGGCCGATCAGCAAGGAAGGCGGGCGAAGTTTTCGGCGCATGTGATCGGCCGCCGCGGCGAGATCGAGAACGTTGGAGGAGAAATTTGTGTTGGAGAAATCCCCTTCCGATCCTCCGAGCCCCGTAAAATCGAAGCGCAGCACGGCGACGCCGCGCGCTCCGAGCGCCTTGCTGATGCGGGAGACCGCCAACTGGTCCTTGGAACAAGTGAAGCAATGCGCGAACAACGCCCAGGCCTTCGGCTCCCCGTCGGGAATTTCCAGTTTTCCCGCCAACCGATACCCCGAGACGCTCGGAAACTCGAATCGTTCAGTCCTCATCGAGGAACCATATTACCTTTTATTTACCAAGCCTTATTGACGGCGCAACACGGGCTTGATACCCTGGGAAGGAGTGACCCCGTTCGCCGCCGTCCTTCTCGGATCGCTTTCCGCGCTCGCGTCTCCCGCGTCGGCCTCCTTTTGCGGAAAAATCGCGTCGTTCGAGAATCGCGTCGACGCGACCTTCCCCACTTCCTCCGAGAACTTAATCAACTGCGGACCCGGCTCGGAGGGCGCCTCGAACTACGCGCTTGCGACCGATCCGGACGCCCCTTACGAAATGCACGTCGTCGCGATTTACGACGGGAGCTTCCCTCCGGAACCGGGCGGCCGCGGCGAACCCTCCCGGGAAAGCGGCGTCCAGGTCGTCGTCTACAAAACCCTCAAACCGGCGGTCCTCGTACTTTCCTCGGCGAAACCGGTGCGATGGGAGCTTAAACTCAATCAGGACTCCCGCGTCGAGTTGGTCATTCTGCAGGGACGCTATGACGCGAAAGTGAGCGGATTGCCCTCGGGAGTTCCGGTGCTCCGCCGCGAGTGGAAGAACACCTGTGCCTGGGCGTACGGCTGGGAGCGGGAGGTCAACCGCAGAGGCGGACACTACCGCCGGATGATCCAAAGCCTTCGCTGCGCGACGGGGATGCGAGAATCATCCTTCCAAGGCTGCAAGGTCGGCGCCGTCTTCGAAATCCCGCATGTGAAGCAGATTCCCGCAGACTCCGGGACCGCCTTCCCGGCGGCCTGTCCGCTCGATCTCGACCCGGAAATCCCGCTCGGGGGCGCCGCCGCCGAGCGCGCGGCGCGCGAGTATCCCGGGGGTGCGGCCGCACCGATGCGTCCCGCTCCGCCGCGCGCGGTCGAAACGCTTCCCGCTCCCCGCGTTCCCAGCACGCGCGGAGACATCCGCGCTTATGCCCAAGCGCAGCGCAACGGTGACGCCGCGCGCGAAGCGCGGTCCTTGCCCGAACGCCGCCGGAACTTGGGCAGACGGGAAGCTTTGGCCGGACCCCGGACTCCCGCCGCCCGCGCCGACATCCCGGTCCGCGCCTTGGCGATTCTGCTGGAAGGAAACACGGCGCTGCTGACGCACGACGCGATCGGCGACCTCGTGGAGGCGCTGCAGAAAGGCGACGAGAAACTGCGTTCCCGGGCCGCCGACGCGCTGGGACAACTGCGTCCGCCCGCGAAAAAGGCGGTGGAGCCGCTGATCCGAGCGCTGAAGGACAAAAGCGACCGTGTCCGCGCGAGTTCGGCGCTGGCCCTCGGCAACATCGGGCCCGACGCGGAAAAAGCGATCCGCCGGCTCAAGCGGGCGCTCGACGACGACAACGCCGATGTGCGCTACAGCGCCGTCACCGCGCTCGAACGCATCGGAACCCCCAAGGCCCTGAAGGCGCTCGGTCCCCGGCGCCGGCGCTGACTCTCCCGCCGAAACCTGGAAGAGAATTCCCTCCTGTCCCGTCATTCCCCTCTTTCCTTCAGAAAATCTTCGAACGTGCTTTCGAGCTCGGCGAGACCGCGCTTTTGCACCGCGAACGCGGTGTTGTCCGCGAAGCAATCCAGATGGACGAGGGCGTTGAGGCTGGCGTCCTTCTCGCAGACCGCGTACAAACGCTGGCAGAAACTGCGGTTGACGGTGCGCAAACTGTCGAGCAGGGAAACGAAGCGCTGCATCTCAAAATCCGGACTCCCGCCGCGCTTCATCACGAAATACTGCCCGAGCATGTACATCGAGACGAAGCGGTACAACGATTCGGCCAGGTCGGCGAACGGGAGGTGGGTCCGAACCATCGGCTTGAGCTTCCCGAGAATGGGACACCCGCTGGTCACCATGAAAATGCCGATCAGACTGGAAACGGCGGTCGCCATCGGCTGGGTCGCGACGTAGGTCCGGCTCGGCATCGAAACCTCTACATCGACCCGGTCGCTCGAGAGCCGATCCTTGAAGTAATCGATCACCTCCTCCAGGGCGACAGCGACCGGGCAATGAGGGGTCGTCGCCGAGTCCAGAGGACAATTCGAGCATTTCTTGTGATCCAACTTCGTCCAATCCGGATGGGCCGAGGCGTTGGGCTGAATCAGGTTCAGGCTTTGCGGATGCAAATTGATGACGAAGGTCCGTTCGACCCCTTCGCCGAATTTGAACTTGTAATGGAGAGTGAAGGAATCGGAAGCCACTGCGCGCCCGCGCTCAGGGTAGCAGGATTCGTCAATGCCCGCAAGTCTTTCTCGCTGCACGCTTCCCCGTCGAGTAATTGGTAAACTTCCGCCATGGCGCTGGCGCCGATCGACTGGTGTCTCATCCTCGGTTATCTCGTTTTGGCCTTCGGGACGGGCGTCGCGCTTTCCCGGCGGGCCGGGACCGGCCTGCTCTCCTATTTCGCCGCGGACCGCTCGCTCCCGTGGTGGTGGCTGGGAACCTCGATGGTGGCGACCACATTCGCGGCCGATACGCCTCTGGTCGTTGCCGGAATCACCGCGAAAAACGGCGTCGCCGGCAACTGGCTCTGGTGGTCCTGGGCGCTCGGATACGCGGCGTTCGCGGTTTTCTGCGCGGCGCGTTGGCGCCGGGCGGAAGTGCTGACCGACGCCGAACTCATTGAACTCCGCTACGGCGGGAAGCCCGCCGCGTTTTTACGCGCCTTCAAGGCGGGCTTTCTGGCGATCGTGCTCAACTGCATCGTTCTCGGCTGGGTTTTCCGCGCGATGAGCAAGATCGCCGACCCGTTCATCCGTTGGGAGGAACTCCTCGGCGCCGACCGCTGGAACGTCCTGCTCGGTATCTGGCCCTCGTGGCTCGTCTTCGATAATCCCAACAACACCGCGACCGTGCTGTCCATCTTCACGCTGACCGTCGTGTATTCGGGGATGGGAGGAATCCGCGGAGTCATCCTGACGGATCTCTTTCAGTTCGCGATGGCCCTCGTCGGTTCGGTGCTTTTCGCGGGGGTCGCGATGACCCGCGTCGGAGGCCCCTCCGGCCTGATCGAGAAGCTGCACGCGCTCTACCCCGACGCGGGTTCGATTCTCAGCTTCACACCGTCTTTCGACGCCGCCGGGCTGCCGCTTCAGGTTTTCGGGGTCTACATTTTCGTGCAATGGTGGGCGAAGCACGAAAGCGACGGCACCGGCTATTTGGCCCAGCGCACCCTGACGGCGCGCACGCCCGAGGACGCGACCAAGGGCGCTCTCTGGTTCACCGTGGCGAATTTCGCGATCCGCACCTGGCCGTGGGTGATCATCGGCCTCGTCGGGCTCGCCCTGTTTCCCAAGGGAAACGAAAGCATCGTGTACGCCGAAGGCGCGAAGGTCGCCGCCGACCGGGAGATGGCCTACCCGATCCTCATGAAGCTTCTGCTCCCCCCCGGCCTGCTGGGATTGTTGTTCGCGAGCCTGCTGGCCGCGTTCATGTCCACGGTCGACACGCATCTGAATTGGGGAACCTCCTACCTGATCAACGATTTCTACAAGCGTTTCTTCAAACCGGAGGCTTCCCAAAGGGAATACGTTCGGGCAAGCCGCATCGCCCTCGTCTGCCTCGCCGCCGTCGCCATCGCCGTCGCGAGCCAAATCGGGTCGATCGAACGGGCCTGGAAGTTCTTCTTCGCGCTCGGCGCGGGGATGGGGATGCCGATGCTGCTGCGCTGGGTTTGGTGGCGGGTCAACGCGTGGACCGAGATCGTCGGAATGGCCTCCGCCATCGTCATGACGGTGGCGCTGACGATCTTATCGCCCGACATGCTCGGCGATTACGTCCTCTTCTGGACCGCGCTCGTGTCGACCCTCTGCGCCTTGGCGGCGACCTTTTGGACGCCTCCTGAGACAACGGCGACGCTGCGGGCGTTCTACGCCAAGGTGTCGCCCGTCGGCTGGTGGGGCCCGGTCGGAAACGCCGAGGCCGATCACGCGGGGTTCACGCGCTCGGCGCTGGCCTGGGCCGTCGCCTGCGCAAGCGTCTACCTGCTGCTGTTCGGAATAGGGAAACTCGTGCTCGGCGCCCCGGCGCTCGGTCTAGCCATGACCGCGGCCGGCTGCGCGTCGCTCTACGGAACGCTCAAACTCCTAAAGCTCTGATCAAGCGCCGCCGGCGCCCGCGATCCACTTGAAGCCGTAGGACTTTTCCGGAACGCGGATCCGGCTGGAAATTCTCTCCAATCGGTCCGGGAGCGCCATCAGATAGTCGCGCGCTTTTTCGGCGGCCGCGTTGAGTCCGCCGAGCGTTTCGATCCCCCACTCCCGAAGCAGATCCCGAAGGACGTCGATATAATCCTGAGTCGTGTAGACCCCCAAGCGCTGCGCCGCATCCGCGAACGGTGCGAACGCCGAGCCGATGCGCCCTCCCGACTCCCGCATAAAATGCGCCGGCATCGCCACCTTGCGGCGCATGCCTTCCTCGAACGCCAGCATATACTCGCTGGGATCGAGCTCGATGATTCTCTTTACGAAGTTCATGTAGGCGTTCGCGTGACGCCGCTCATCGGCGGCGATCAAGCCGCAGATCTTCGCTAGACGCCGGTCGCCGCCTTTCTGCGCGAGCGAAGCGACGCGTCGATGCGAAATGTTCGTCGCGAGTTCCTGGAAGCTCGTGTAGAAAAAATTTCGGTAGGGGTCCGTGCCGGAACCGATGTCGAAGCCGTCGTTGATCAGGTGCTGTGTCGTGATATCCATTTGCTTCATGTCCACGCGGCCCGACAGGAACAAGTACTTATGAAGAAGGTCTCCGTGACGGTTCTCCTCGGAGCTCCATCCGCGGACCCACTTCGACCAGCCGTTGGCGATCGTCTGATCGACCCCTTCGACGCACATGAGCCAGGAGGTATAGGTGGGAAGCGCCTCCTCGGTAATCGTGTCGCCGATGAGCACGGCCCACAGGTCGTAGCCGATCCCTTTCGCGCATTCCTGAAGCTCACGGATCTCGGCATGAAACCCGGCGCTTCGCGCGTCGGGGAGAAAATCGGACGGCTGCCAATTCTCCTCGATCGGCCGGAGATAGGTCGAGAGAATTTCGTCCATCGACCGTTCGATCGTGCGCATAACTTCCAATCGTGAGGGGGACATCATCATGGGGCAACTCCTATTTTTTTTCAACGGCCGGCGGGCCGTCCGCCCTTGCGGGGGTCGCTCGCCGCGAACAGCCGGCCGCCGTCGCGGTAGACGACCTGAACGGCGGCCTCGCGCGACGCGGGAAGCTCGACGACGGCGTGCCCGTCGTTTTCGAGCCTGAGCAAAACTTCGCGCGGCAGGCGTTTCTCGGCGAAGACCTGGTTCGGAGCCCATTGATGATGGACTCGTCCGAGGGCCACGGCCTCGGCGGGCGTCTTCGCGAATTCCACGATCTGCAGAACGGCCTGGAGCGTCGCGGTGATGATGCGGGGACCGCCCGACCCGCCGGCGGCCAGAACGGCTTCCCCGCCTTGCAATAGAATCGTCGGAGACATGCTCGACAACGGCCGTTGCCCCGGGGAGAGGACGTTGCGCGTCGACATCAACAGTCCGAACGCGTTAGGCACGTCCGTGCGGATAGAAAAGTCATCGAGCTCGTTGTTGAGCACGATCCCGGTGTCGCCGGCCATCACCAAGGATCCGAAATAGGTGTTGACCGTCTCGGTCGCGGCGACGGCGTTGCCGTCCTTGTCCATCACGCTGTAGTGCGTGGTTCCGTGGTCGTCTTTGAGTCCGGCGATGCCGTAGCGTTCCGGGGAGCGCGTCTCGCCGGGAACGATCCCCGCGCGGATTTTAGCGGCGCGCTCCAAAGAAATCATCTCCGCGACGTCCGCGTGCACGGCCGAATGGACGTCGGCGTCGCCGAGTCTCGCCGCCCGGTCGGCAAACGCGTGTTTGAGCGCCTCGACAAGCGTCGCGTAGAACGAAGGGGCATCGAGCGAGCCGCGCGGATAGCCGTCGAGCACCTGGAGCACCTGCACCACGCAGGCCCCCCCGGAACTCGGCGGCGGCATCCCGAGCACCTCGTAACCGCGATAGCGCCCGCGCAGGGGCTCGCGCGTCTCCACCCGGTAGTTCGCGAGGTCCCCGGCCGTCATCGGTCCGCCGCCGCGGCGAATCGATCCGAGGATCGCCTTCGCGATCTCCCCCTCGTAAAACGCGGCTTCCCCGCGCTCGGCGATCCGCCGCAGCGAGCGGGCGAGCGCCGGCTGCTTCAGCGTCGCTCCTACGGGATACGGCGCTCCGTCCTTCAAAAAGGTTCGAGCGATCTCCGCGGCCGAGGCGGCGTCGAGACCGTGCGCCTTCCCGCGGGAGAGGATGTCCTCCATCGCCTGATGCGTGTGTGCGTCGACGGGAAATCCGTTCTCGGCCAACGCGATGGCGGGAGCCATCACCTCGTCCCGGCTCATCGTTCCGTATTCGGAAAGGGCCTGCAAAACGCCGCGCACGTGACCCGGAACACCGATCGCCCAAACCCCGGTCTCCGTCTTCCCCGGTATCACCGCGCCGTTGCCATCGAGATACGCGGAGGCGTCGGCTCCCGACGGAGCCTCTTCCCGGTAGTCCAGCACGACGGCCCGCTTCCCCGCCGGCTTGATCAGCATAAAGCCGCCGCCGCCGAGTCCCGCGCTATAGGGGCGCGTCACCGCGAGCGCAAACGAGGTCGCGACCGCCGCGTCCACCGCATTGCCCCCCTTCGCTAAGATGCCCGCGCCGGCCCTCGAGGCCAGTTCGTGATCGGCCGCGACCGCGTACTCGGAACCGGTGAAACCCCACGCGGGGGACTCTTGGGAGGATTCTCTCACGCTCGTGCAGCCCGCGGTCCCCGCCAGCGCCGCCAGCGCGAGCGCCGTGCGGCGTCTCACAGGCGTCCTCCGACCAATTTTCCGGAGACAAAGGCCGCCTTGACCGCGTGTCGGCTCGCGCGGTGCACCAGTCGCGCGACGATCGTTTCCGCGTCGTCGGGACCGAGCGCGCCAGTGTCATAGACCGACGGATCAACGACGACGAAGTCGGCTTCCTTTCCGTTCTCCAGCGAGCCGATCTTGTCGGCCAGGCCCAGCGCGCGGGCGCCGCCGAGCGTCGCCATGAAGAAGGCCTTCGACGGATCCGGTTCGGCGGGGCGCCGGAACAAACGGTGCGCGGCGGCGACGCGCTGCAGGTAGACGGCCTGGCGCATCGTCTCGAACATGCACAGACTCGGGCCCGCGGCGACATCGGAGCCGAGCGCAAGCGGGATGCCGCCCAGGCGCATCCGCGCGACGTTCATAATGCCGCTGCCGAGAAAGGCGTTCGAGGTCGGGCAATGCGCGACCGCGGCTCCTGAACTCTGGAGCATGCGCATCTCGATCTCGGAAAGCCAGATCGAATGCGCGAGAATCGTTTTAGGGCCGAGCATGCCCGCGCGCAGATACACATCGGTGTAATTACGGGCCTTCGGGAAGACGCGCTTCACCTCGCGCACCTCCTGGCGATTTTCGGCCAAATGCGTTTGCAGGTACGCCCCGTAGCGCTCGGCGAGCGCCGCGCTTTCGCGCATCAGTTTCTCCGAGCAGCTCAGCGCGAAGCGGGGCGTGAAGGCGTACTGCAGCCGTCCCTCGCCGCGCCCGTGCCATTTCCGGCACAGCTCTTCGCTTTCTTCCAGCGAAAGCTCGGTCCGGCTTTTTCCGGATTGCGTCAACGCGAACTTCTTGTCGTAGGATCCGCGGTCCATCATCACCTTGCCCATGATGACCCGCACCCCGGCCTTGAGCGCCTCGTCGAAACAGACGTCGGTGCTTTGCTTCCAGATGCTCGTGTACACGGCGGCGGTCGTCGTTCCGTGGGAGGTCATGTCCTCAAAAAAGCGCCGGGCCAGGCGCCGGACCCGTTCGCCGCGAAACGCGGCTTCCAGCGGAAAGATGTGTTTTTCGAGCCAGGGAAGCAGTTCCAAACCGTCCGCGGCGACTGCGGGGTACTGCGGAAGGTGGCAATGCGCGTCGATGAGGCCCGGAATCGCGAGAAAACCCCGCAAATCCCTGACTCCTTTGGTATCCCGGCTATGGCGAAGGCGAGCGGCCGCCCCCCCCCGTACCGGCCTCAGTTCATCGATGCGCCCGCCCTCTCCGATCGAGAGAACCGCATCCGGATGGTATTGGAGGCCTCCGCGGGCACCGAAGGTTAAGACGGAAAGTCGGTAGCGCTTCGGCTGCACAAGGCCAGTATATCTTTTCTGCTCAGGGGAGGTCTTCCGCTAGACTTGTCTCACGCAAGATGAGCCTGAACAGACGCCTGTTTCTCACGCAAGATGAGCCTGAAGCAGGCGCTGTAGGGCGTCGGCGCGGCGTGCTAACTTGGATCCATGATGATCATCATGGA
>Ga0100402_1007796_pt1 | contig 10255 bp, 10 predicted proteins | sample CryGeyme20150102_FD_80419 | JGI IMG/M metagenome (GOLD analysis project Ga0100402, IMG submission 80419) | Groundwater microbial communities from Crystal Geyser aquifers in Utah, USA - Crystal Geyser metaG 2015-0102 | ecosystem: Environmental > Aquatic > Deep subsurface > Groundwater | place...
GTATAACCAGGGCGTGGCGGTTCAGTCGGGTGGTTTGACCGTATACTTCAACGGGAGCACTACAAGCGCCCACAAGTATGGTACCTGGAATAGCCCGTATACAATGGGCATAGACGGCTACAACTATAACGACCCGCAATCATATACAAGCGTCGGCGACCAGGCCGACTCGGACAGTGACGGCATAGCCGATATATTTAGCGCCGGACCCCACGGCGGCTACTTAACCACTACCCACCGTTGCCGTGAGTGCCATGCAGTCCACCGTGCAGCCGGTAAGTTTAAGTTGTTAAGATCTGATACCAGGTTTGAGGCGTGCGACTGGTGCCACGGGTTTGGCGCCGGCTCGGGCTTTAACATTCAGATGGATAACGATGACAACGTCACGACCGAGTACAACGTGGGTCATACGCTTGGGTTCGGTATCCAAACCGGCAAATGGAGGGCCCCGGATGATACCTTCCCGGCATATACGCCAAATTACTGGCTTGGCGGATTCTCATGCTTCGACTGCCACAGCCCGCACGCCAACCCGGCGAGAATGCTCGGCTTTGACGGCCTTGGCGATCCGGTTGGCGAGGAAACGCAGACAACGATCAACGGCGTGACCATGACCAGGGTATTTGGTATCGCAAACCCGGGGCACGATATCCTTCCCGGAGACCCGACCCATATTTCAACGGGGCCGGTATATCTTTCCGGCAGTTGGCTTCTCGTTAAAGACCCGGATAGGGAGACCGCGGGGGCAAATACTACGGTTGCAAGCGGTATTACCGGCGACCCCGATATTACCGTAACCGCCGGCGCCGAAATATCGGATGCGATCACGGCAGGCCTTAACGAGTTCGACACCACCACGCCGTATCCGGTCAACAAGATTGCGACCGACTGGAATAGCCCGATTGGCGCGGCCTCTACATCGGATACGAGCATCGGGTATAACCAGCGAAACATGTCGGCATCAGCGCGGGTGTGGAATGTGTCCGAGTTTTGCACCGATTGCCATGACGGCAATGCGGGGCTGCATACGATCCAGGCGCCGCTTTTCAGCGAAGACCGCGCCTTGCGCGACCAGGGCCACAGCACGGATACTCCCGAATGGAAGGGCAACTACGATCTGGCCTACGGTCACGATGCGCAGCCACGGCACTGATCACGCCAAATGACGTTTAATCCGGAGGATAACAACGACTTTGGCCCGCACTGCCGTAACTGCCATAAAGGCTCAAGTGCATGCGGTACCTGCCATCAGGAAACCGTGGTCGGCATAACGGCAACAACCATAGCATATACGACGAGCACTGCCGATGCCGCAGATGATAGCCAGAAGCTATCGACATACTATGTCTTCAATACCAGCACCGGCCAGCAAAATATGTACGAAAACAGTTGGACGGCGGCCGGCGTCACCTACGCCTTCTATAAGAAGTCCCGTGACGTTGATTGGCCGAGCGATTGGAGAACTACTACGACGATTGTCGATTCGGCAACAATCAATAGTTTCTGCTCGGATGACGGCTTTAGTTGGCCGCACCGCACGCTTGGTTGGATGATGCTTAAAGACGACCTCTTCGGTCTCGGTTTTGACGGCAGCTTGATCGGCGTCGGTGAAACGAGAACCGTTGGTCCTACAAGCTATACGGTACATGATGTGGATAGCGTGTGTCTTGATTGTCATAACCCAACGGTTTGGAATGCGGATAGTCCAAGCCACGTTGACAGTAGCACTGTCGTAGGTGATGACGCTAACGATGAATTGCTGCTAAGAGGTCTACCGTAGTCGCCAGGTATAAGTACCGGCGGCTTGGTAGCCGATTAGGGAAGGGTCCGTTGCAAGCGGACCCTTCCCTTTTGCGTAATTTCAAAGGCCTTCTTTATTCGAATGCTTTTTTAAGTCGCGCCACCCTCTCGGGGATCGGCGGGTGGGTGCTAAACAGACCGGCCAAACTGCGGCCCGAAAGCGGATTTACGATAAACATATGCGCCGCTGCAGGGTTCACGTCCATCGGAACCGACTCGGCGCCGTGCTCGAGCTTTATAAGCGCGTTTATCAGGCCCTCCGGTCGCCCGGCAATCCTGGCGCCGGTCGCATCCGCGCCGTATTCGCGCGAGCGCGATATCGCAAGCTGCACTATCATGGCCGCAATCGGCATGACTATGATGGTGAGCAAAACGCCGACAATACCGAGCGCTCCGTCATCATCGTCCCGCCCAAAGCCGAAGATAAGGCCCCACTGGGCGATATTGGCAAGCGCGGTTATCGCACCGGCCATCATCGCGGCCATCGAGCCGATCAGAATATCCCTGTTTTTAACGTGCGCCAACTCATGCGCAAGCACACCTTCGATTTCCTCTTGGGAGAGGAGCCTGAGCAGCCCATCGGTCACCGATACGACCGCGTGCTCCGGGTCTCTGCCGGTCGCAAAAGCATTGGGTTGCGCAGATGGCGTCATATAGATGCGCGGCATGGGCAGCCCGGCCCTCAGCGACAGACTCCGTACTATCGCGTAAAGTTGCGGCGCATCGCGCTCCTCTACCGGCTGCGAACGCGTCATGCTGATCGCGATCTTATCGCTAAACCAGTAGCCCGAGAAGTTCATCAGGATGGAAAACACCACCATGATCATCATCCCGGTATTGCCGCCGATAAGATTTCCGGCCGTAACCAGAAGAACCGTCAGCGCTCCCATTAGAAGCCAGGTTCTAAAATTGTTCACTGCGTTACCTCCATATCCGTGGATACTTAAATTTTATACCTGCCGGCAGTGCAGTTGCAACATCTCCCCTGCATCGCACGCCGCTGCTCAGCTTGTGAGCAGCGGCGATTTGATATATAGTAGATAGGGCGAAATCCGAAAACAGGATTTTAAAGCGTGGCAGCGGGCAAAGTGTGCCGCGCTTATCACGTTTACCAATAAATTATATTCGCATAGATGGAGGATCATGAAAGTAGGAATTATCGGCCTGAGCAAGGCGGGAAAGACGACCGTATTCAACGCCTTAACCGGTTCTTCGGCTCAGACCGGCACCTACGGGGCGCAAAAAGCGAACCTTGCGGTGATAAAAGTCCCGGATGAGCGGATCGACTACCTGTCCGAGGTCTATAAACCCAAGAAGACTACGTTTGCCGAGATTACGTTCGTCGATGTGCCGGGCCCGAGCGACGCCAATGCGAGCGCGCTCGGCGGTACGCAGACCATCGACCTCATCAAAGGGGTCGATACCCTGGCGGCAGTGGTGCGGGCTTTTATCGACGAGCTGACATCGCCGGGCGAGGTTGCGCCGCTTAAGGACTTCCAGGAGCTGGAATCGGAACTCATGGTGCTTGATCTCATCGTGCTCGAGAAGAAAATCGAGCGCCTTGAGAAGGAGCATAAAAGGGGCACCGAATACGAGCTGATCAAGAAATGCAAGGATTGGCTGGATGAAGAAAAGCCGCTGCGGCTTCTTGAACTCGATGAGACCGAGGCCAAAGCGCTAAGCGGATTCCAGCTATTAAGCCTTAAGCCGCTTCTCCTCGTTGTAAATACCGGCGAGGATAAAAGCGCCGACTTAACTGAACTTAAGGCCTTTGCCGCCGAGCGCCGCGTGCCGATAATCGACTTCTGCGGCGCCATCGAAATGGAAATCGCCGAGATGGCTGCCGCCGAGCAGGCTGAATTTCTCGAGGGGCTGGGTATCTCGGAATCGGCCAGGAACAAATTCGTCCGTGCGGCGTATGAGCTATCTGATCTCATATCCTTCCTAACCGCCGGCGAGGATGAGGTACGGGCCTGGACGGTAAAGAAAGGCTCTCTTGCGCCACAGGCAGGCGGTAAAATCCACTCGGATATCGAGCGGGGCTTCATCCGCGCCGAGGTCGTTTCCTTTGCCGATTTTTCCGCATTGGGCGGGATGACGAAGGCCAAAGAAGCCGGAAAAGTGCGTCTTGAAGGAAAACAGTACGTAGTTGAAGACGGCGATATCATTAATTTCAGGTTTAACGTTTAGCCATCTCCTCCCCTACCGCGCTTAAAAGTTGATGTTTGCGTAAAGATACTATAAAATAGTCAAGGACATCCTTCGCGATGTCTTAAATTATGCGGACCAATCGACGAGGCGTCCGCACCACATATTGCGGGGGATTAGCTCAGTTGGGAGAGCGCCTGCCTTGCACGCAGGAGGTCATCGGTTCGAGCCCGTTATCCTCCACGAAGGTCTCTGGATACTCATGGCAATTCTCGTCGGTAACTCGGACCTGGATTGGGTATCCTTTAAGACCAGACGTTCCAAACATCGGGAGATGTTGTGGTATGGATACTTGGGCTGTGATGCCCTCGATACCGCTACCAGTACGATCTGCTGCTTTTTTATACGTTCTCGATTTTTTCTAACATTTTGTGCAAGTCTGCTGAATTCTTTATCGAAATCCTTTCTATCAGGATATAGAGTTTCATTCCTACAGCCCAGTTCGCCCGGTCTAAGTTGTATCTTGCCTTTGGAAACTTGCATGGATGTTTGATGATATAATTAGTGGTGAGATTCCAGAATTTACTCACCAGTATATCTAGCAGAGGTCAGAGGTGTAGCCATGATGCTTCCTTGCCAACACGAAGAACGCATAACAACACAAGTTCAGCCGACAATCGATCTGCTTTCAAATCTCGACACTCTTCACCCCAACGTTCTGCGCGAACACGCTATCGATCCTGCAGACTACCATAGTGGCTTGGTTTTCCGCTCTGCAGTGGAGAGTATCCGCGGTTCTTTTATTGCTTCCTCTACTAATAGCCGAGAAGGCTTTGTTGAAAATGTTCTTGCGCACCTTAAGGAACGTAACCAAATAGTTGATTTTGAGCGCAAGCGCGGTAGCGAGCGTTTTGATTTCCATGCTCAACTTGATAGAGACCCTGATTATTTCATGGCCCTTGAAGTTAAAGGCGGCGAAGGTAATAGTATTAATATTTCAGAACGCCCACTATGGGCTAAGGAATTTGGTGTTTGGTGTAACCTCGATGGAGCTATTGTTAATCAACCGGCAAACGGTGCGCGTGCAATAATCAGCCGTTTAACGAATGAGATGATCAGAAGACAGAAACACGTAGATTTCTTGCTAATTAAAGATATTCTTTGCGGCACAAAAACCCGACCATGCCCAAAATATCCTGGACAAGAGACTGACATAGCCCTTAGAGCTGCGCCCGATATCTTTCTTTTCCCAAAGAACCCCCCGTCATTAGAAAACCCAGAGCCACCTGTTCACACACTTGGCAGCCTAAGATTACCTGTGCGATTGCTAGACCTATTTGGTGTTAGTAGCACGTCTAGGCATAAACATTTGTGGGAAGTACATGTTAAACTAGAAAGGCTTTCCGGTAATAAATTATGTAGAATGGTTACTGTTGTACATCAAGGTGAAATCGTTGGCGAGAGTAGGTCGCGTGCATGGCGAATATAGGGATAGATACGTTAGATAATAGAATTGATTGCTCCGAGCAGCTGATATTCTTTGATGACCATGAACTTATCGACAAGTTGGATGCACGCTTATGGCATGGTTCGTTTAATGGACGAGAGAGTAGTCTACAACAACTCTCTCCTTATGTGGGCAAGCTTAAATCAGGCATGGCTAAGGTTCTTATAAACCTCTATTCCTCACCAGGTGATATAGTGCTTGACCCTTTCTCTGGCTCAGGCGTTGTTCCATTCGAAGCAGCTCTTTTGAGCAGGAAAGCATATGCTAATGATCTCAGCCCATATGCATATACGCTAACACGCGGAAAACTTGAAGCACCAGCTAGCGAGCAAGAGGCTCTAAAGCGTGCAGAATTACTTATTTGCGCTGCTGAAGACCTCGCAGCTTCTGTCGATGTTTCTAATATTCCTGCTTGGGTGAGTGAGTTTTTTCACCCAGATACTCTGCGAGAGGTTGTCTCAGCTTTTCAAATATTGAACCAGCAAAAAGATTACTTTTTAACCGCCTCATTGCTTGGCATACTTCATCATGTGCGACCCGGGTTTCTCTCTTACCCTGCAAGCCATCTTGTCCCTTATTTGCGCAAATCTAAGTATCCACCCGATCAATTCCCTGAAATGTACGCTTATCGTGACATTCGCACTCGTCTAATGGCTAAAGTTAAAAGAGCTTATCGCCGACACTATTTGCCACTTGATTGGAACAACCGGGAATTTCAGGTTTGGCAAGCAAATTCGATGGCATTACCAATTGATGATGGTATTGTTGGTGCCATAGTCTCTAGCCCGCCGTATTTTGGGGCACTTGATTATGCTAGAGACAATAGGCTGCGCCTCTGGTTCCTTGGCTGTCAAGACTGGAAAGAGCTAGATAGTTCATTGACCGCCAATAATAAGGTTTACTTATCCCAAATGGCACTTTGTCTTAAGGAGATGAATAGAGTTCTGAAAACTGATGGCTACTGTGCGTTGGTTTTAGGCGATTTTGAGAGAAACGGTAAGACAAAGCGTACTGCCGAGATTCTTGCAGACCTTGCATTAGAGGAAACAAACAATCAGTTCGTTGTTGAAACTATTTATGATGATCGCATTCCAGACGAGCGAAGATCACGGCGGGAGACCAAAACCACTAAATTTGAACGCATCTTAGTAATGCGAAAAACCTAAGCCCTGCTACTTAGCTTGGAATAATCAGAGCTACCTGGCTACCTAAATATGTTCTAAGTTCAACCCCTATCCTCCACCAATGAAGGGGAAGGGCAGGGGCATTATTCTTAATGTCTTATTAGAGGGTATCGTTATCTACGGTGATGCGAGAAGCCTGCGCCATAAAGCAGAACTATATGTCCGAGAGCATAATCTCCAACGCACCCCAGCCGGATATTTTCATAGAACAGCGTAGATTAAGCGACTAGGACTTATGCGTAGACCATTGTTTTGAGCGGGGGCGTGGTTTGAAAGCGTTCGTGAGAGCGCCTGCCTTGCACGCAGGAGGCCGCTATACCTCAAAACATTCCTTCTCAAAATTAGGAAAATCAACAGGAAGTTTTTGTTATAATAAAGCCAGAAATTCATAACGTCAATTAGCTAGGAACAGAGGGCAGAAAAAGTGGGGGAAAGCAGACCAAGCCAATATACATTCACTGTTCTCATTGAGCAGGATGAAGATGGATATTATGTAGCTACAGTTCCAGCATTAAAGAGTTGCTATACTCAAGCTAAGACTCTTGAGGAGCTATACCCGAGAATAAAAGAAGTAATTGAGCTGTGCCTTGAGGAAGAGAAACCGGTTCCAATGAAATTCGTAGCTGTTCAACAACTTGAAGTTGGAGCTTAAGTTAACACATGACCGGGATGCCAGTCATTACGTCCAAGATAATGATAGAATTTCTCAGTAGTCTAGGCTTTAAGCAAAAAAGGCATAAAGGTAGCCATAAGTTTTTCAGGCACCCCGACGGCAGAACGACGACTGTTCCCGATCACAAGGGAGAGGATTTAGGTCGCGGAATTACAAATAAGATTCTAAAAGATGCAGAAGTCACTATCAATGACTTCATAAACTGGCGCTGAACAACGGGGGTGTGGTTTGGAAACGTTCGTGAGAACGCCTGCCTTGCACGCAGGAGGTCATCGGTTCGAGCCCGTTATCCTTCCACAAGATCTCAGGAATCATCTCTTGATCCATCTCCAGCAGCTCCAAGATAAGCTCAGCTTCATGTTCTAAAGCCTCTTCTCTGATGAACGGTTGCGAGCATTTACCTTTTGATTTTGTACACCGGCAATAGGTATTGCGGTCATTCCGGTAGCCAATCGGAGCCTCTAGCGGCCAGTACCGTTATTTCAATTTAAGTATTTCCTAATCACTTACCTTGTAGCCACTTCGACGCTAGCCTGTATGCCTAACCTTTCTAGCATCAATACCAAAAGCCTCTCAACTACAACGAGCGCCGGTGCGAACCCCAATAAGGCAAACGGCATATAACATACTCCCCAATAGTAGCTCCATTGATAACCTAAAAACTTATAGAAAACGATAAGCGGCAAAACCACCAGAGCTGCAAAGAATACCTTATTCCTTAGCGAGGGCACAGAGAGCAGGCCTATGAGGCCAAAAATATAAAACGCAACCGGAACGTTCGGCATGGTCACTAGATTATCGGTTGAAAACGATATAGAATCAAGTATGAATTGCAACCCTCCGCCTTGCACCCCCCCCCATCCAGGTGTTGGACCTGGAACCATCGTTTTTACCTTTAGGTAATGGAGGAAGTAGATGCCGAGAAAAGCGAAACCCGCAGCGACCCATACAAGAATCTTCTTCAGATTCTTATCGACAAGCGTACCAAAAAATCCGGCCATGAGCGTAAAAATGTACAGCTCGCGAAAGAGCGGCACTGCTGCCGCAAATGCAGCGGCGATAGAGTTTTTGCCTCGCAAAAAGAACAGGGTTGCGGCCAATGATACTGGCAGAGCCCAGTACTCGACAAATACAATCCACATACTTGCGACACCATACATATAATAGCCGCATACCAACGCAGCTGGCAAAACGGCAAGATTTGCATTCGATAATTCCTTTGCGACCAAAAATACTAAAATAGCAACTATGATCGTAAGAAGCAAGAAACCTATCCCGACCTGCTCGCCAGTCGAAAACAATATATTCCATATATAGAAGACAGTTGGTTCCCTCCACCCCATCACAGAGGCTGGAAGAGCACTAGACCTCTGATCGCCAAGCAACGCGCCTTTTAAAGAATCATAGTATCCTGAGCCCTGCTTCATAAGGTAAAACGTTTTAAGGTAAATAAAACCATCAAAGGCATATTGTTTGGGTGGGGGTTCATAGTTGAGGAGGTCTACGAAGCTATAGCCGTTATCTTTGACAACTCGCTGTTCGGCAACTCCCTGGGCAAAAAATCCAGTTAGAATGATGGCTAGCGCTATATATGGTAGGAAGGGGCGCCAACCGTTTTTGGTTAGTGCTGCAACACCAATAGAGACCGCCATCATAACAACCGTGGTAACAATCAGTGCCAGAATTGCGGCCGCACCCTCTATCGGCCATAGAACCGCGGCAATGACTGCTGTAATCAGTGAAACGAGAGGCAAGTCGCCGATTTCCAGCATTGAAGGAAGCAAGAGTCCAACAATCAAAGGAATTAAAATGAGCGGCTGAAATGTCCACCAGTATCTGACGGCCATCCATACAAGCACCGCCATAATTACGGAAACTGCTAATCGTTGAATTGGGGATCGGCGATAGAAATAACTTACAAGGTCGAGTTGTTCCTGCATAACGGCCGGTTCTGGGCTGTGTTTATTTATTAATTGCGGAACTCCCGATATGGTATTATTAGCTTCCCGAGGCTCATTGTTAGTCACAGACTCTCCTTGGATTTATATTAATAGCACGTACAGCTAGCCATCTTCTACCTAAGACTTTTTCCGATTCATCGGCTATAAATGCACCGGTTTCATCAAAAGCTACGAACTGAATCGTTATCGTTTCCTGGTCGTTAACTCCAAATTGCTCATCCGCCATATTTACTTAATGGTTTACATAATAAGGCTGCATAATAAGCGCTAATACTTTATGTGTAGTATATCATCTAATTATTTACATGTATACCGCTTTTATTGACAGCGAGGGGTTTATCTCTTGCCGTGCAAGAAGGAAGATTCGAAGATCGTCCCCTATCCTCCACACCTAAAATAGAAGCTCCGATTTATGGTTGGGGCTTTTCGTTTTAGTTCATACCATTACCGCTTGAGAAACGGGTACCAGACAGACTAATATCTTCAATAGTTGATGTGTTATTATATAAATGTGCCGCTGAAAGTCTTTATTGTGTTTGCGAGGTGAATCTACGTGCAAGAAATTATCTTTCTAGTTGAAGAAGCGTCCGAAGGTGGTTACGAAGCGAAGGCTGTTGGATATTCTATTTATTCCGAGGCCGACACGATGAAAGAGCTGCGCGAAGTTGTAAAAGACGCAGTCAGGACGCACTTCGACGAAAAAGATATGCCCAAGCTAATTCGCCTTCACCTTGTAAAAGATGAGGTTATTGCGGTATGAGCTTCCCAAAGGATATCGGAGGGAAGGAGCTTGCGAAGCTACTGGCACATTATGGCTATGAAACAACAAGGCAGACTGGAAGTCATATTCGTCTAACCACCAATCAAAATGGCGAACACCACATAACCATACCTGCGCACAAACCCTTGCGGGTTGGAACCCTTAACAGCATCCTTAGTGATGTTGCGTCACATCTTGGAAAAGAGAAACGTCTTCTAATTA
>Ga0100402_1007797_pt1 | contig 10255 bp, 10 predicted proteins | sample CryGeyme20150102_FD_80419 | JGI IMG/M metagenome (GOLD analysis project Ga0100402, IMG submission 80419) | Groundwater microbial communities from Crystal Geyser aquifers in Utah, USA - Crystal Geyser metaG 2015-0102 | ecosystem: Environmental > Aquatic > Deep subsurface > Groundwater | place...
GATTTGGCGCAACGAGATCGCAAGAGACAGGACCACGGGACATCAGCGACGCCAAGCTTGCATTCCGGCCGCCGCCCAGCGGAACGGCCGCACAGAAAAGGGAATGACAATGAAACCGACATTTCTGCCACTGTCCTTCGGCCCTGCCGCCGTTCGTGCCGCCGTTCGTGCCGCCGTCCCTGCCGCCGTCCTTGCCGCCGTCCCTGCCGCCGTCCTTGCCGCCGTCCCTGCCGCCGTTCTTGCCGCCGTCCTTGCCTGCGTCCTTGCCCTGCCGGCCCATGCCCAGCAAGGCACCTGTGGCCCGCGCGCGCTGATCGTGGAACGGCTTGCGACCGGCTATGGCGAAAGCCGCCAGTCGATCGGCCTCGCCCCCAACAATACCGTGGTCGAAACCTTCGCCTCGGCCGAGACCGGGTCCTGGACGATCACCGTCACCAATGCCGCAGGGATGACCTGTCTGGTCGCGGCCGGTCAGGCCTATGAATATCTGGCCGAGGGGGGGGCGAACACCGATCCGGGCGCCTGAGGCCGGCGTCGCCGCATTGCAGCGGACTTGCGCGACCGGGGACAGAGGTTTAGGCAAGGCGGCGATCTCAACCTGCAATCAGGACCCTTCCCCATGGCCAGACCCAAGATCGCGCTCATCGGCGCCGGACAGATCGGCGGCACCCTCGCCCATCTCGTGGCACTCAAGGAACTCGGCGATGTCGTGCTCTTCGACATTGCCGAGGGCACCCCGCAAGGCAAGGCGCTTGACATCGCGCAATCGGGCCCGTCCGAAGGGTTCGACGCCACGCTCAAGGGCGCCAATTCCTACGAGGACATTGCGGACGCGGATGTCTGCATCGTCACGGCGGGTGTCCCGCGCAAGCCGGGGATGAGCCGCGATGACCTGCTGGGCATCAACCTGCGGGTGATGAAAGCCGTGGGCGAAGGCATCGGCAAACACGCGCCGGGCGCCTTTGTGATCTGCATCACCAACCCGCTCGACGCGATGGTCTGGGCGCTGCGCCAGTTTTCCGGCCTGCCGCACCACATGGTCTGCGGCATGGCGGGCGTGCTCGATTCGGCGCGCTTTCGTCATTTCCTCGCGGTCGAATTCGGCGTCTCGATGCGCGACGTGACCGCCTTTGTGCTGGGCGGGCATGGCGACACGATGGTGCCGCTGACGCGCTATTCGACCGTGGCCGGCATCCCGCTGCCCGACCTCGTGGCGATGGGCTGGACCTCGCAGGAGAAGCTCGACGCCATCGTGCAGCGCACCCGTGACGGCGGGGCCGAGATCGTGGGCCTGCTGAAAACCGGCAGCGCTTTCTATGCGCCCGCCACCAGCGCGATCGAGATGGCCGAGGCCTATCTCAAGGACCAGAAGCGCGTGCTGCCCTGCGCGGCGCATGTCGATGGGGCCTATGGGCTCGACGGGTTCTATGTCGGCGTGCCGACCGTGATCGGCGCCGGCGGGATCGAGCGCGTGGTCGAGATCAAGATGAACGCCGAGGAGCAGGCGATGTTCGCCAAGTCGGTCGATGCCGTCAAAGGCCTCGTGGCCGCCTGCAAGAGCATCGACGCCTCGCTCGCCTGAACCTGCCCGATAAGCGACGATCCAGAGGCGCCCCGCCCGGGCGCCTCTTTTCGTTTGCGGAAAACCTAACGCCAGAACCCTTTGACCCCGCCATGGTCGAGGCGCTGTTTCAGGGCATCACGCAGGACATGGCCGGCGCGCTCGCCACGCTCGACCGGACCGGGGAGGACGATGCCGTGGGCGTCACGACCCGCACCGATGACCTGTGGTTCGACATCGACATGAACGGCAGGCGCGGTGCTTGCGAGGGCGTGCTCGATGTGGCGGGCCTCGGGCGCGGGGGCGGATCCGGCGCACCGCTCAACGGCGTGAGCGTGCGCTTTGACACCGCCGATGCGGCCTGGCTCGCGGCCTATGCGCATCTGCTGTCGGGCCTCCCGGAAACCGTCCTCGCCTTTCACCCGGCCGAGGCGATTGCCCGCGTGACCGAAGGCCGCGCCGCGATGGCCGCGCTTGACGGTGTGCTGCGCGGTGATGTGCTGATCCCCCACTGGATGCCGGGCTCTACATGGTCATCCTGAACTGACGCGAATCACCCGTTGCCGCTCTGACTCCAGCTTTGTGATCACACCCTGAAAACGTGTGATCACAAATGTCGGTTTTTGGGCCATCGCCGTTAAATCCTTGTTCTTTGCTGATGCCTATTGTGGTTCAAGGCGTCAAACGGCGCAGCAGCGGCAAGGAACCCGACAGATGAACATCCACGAATATCAGGCCAAGGCCCTGTTGCGCAGCTATGGCGCCCCGGTCAGCGACGGCCGCCCGGTGCTGCGCGCCGAGGATGCCAAGACCGCGGCGGGCGAGCTTGACGGCCCGCTCTGGGTGGTCAAGGCGCAGATCCACGCCGGCGGCCGCGGCAAGGGCCATTTCAAGGAGGCCGACGCTGGCGAAAAAGGCGGTGTGCGTCTGACGAAATCGGTCGAAGAGGCCGCGCAGGAAGCGAAAAAGATGCTGGGCCGCACGCTGGTCACGCATCAGACCGGCCCCGCCGGCAAGACCGTGAACCGGATCTATATCGAGGACGGTTCTGGCATCGAGACCGAGCTTTACCTCGCCATCCTCGTGGACCGTGCCACCAGCCGCATCGCCTTTGTCTGCTCGACCGAAGGCGGCATGGACATCGAAGAGGTCGCCGCCCACACCCCTGAGAAAATCATCACATTCTCGGTCGATCCCGCGACGGGCTATCAGGCCTTCCACGGGCGGCGCATCGCCTTCGCGCTGGGGCTGACCGGCAATCAGGTCAAGCAATGCGTGGCGCTGATGGCCACGCTCTACAGGCTCTTCACCGACAAGGACATGGAGATGCTCGAGATCAACCCGCTGATCGTGACCGACAAGGGTGATCTGAAATGCCTCGATGCCAAGATGGGCTTTGACGGCAACGCCATCTACCGCCACGCCGACATCGCCGCCCTGCGCGACGAGACGGAGGAAGACCCCAAGGAGCTGGCCGCGTCGAAATTCGACCTCAACTATATCGCGCTGGATGGCGAGATCGGCTGCATGGTCAATGGCGCGGGTCTTGCGATGGCCACGATGGACATCATCAAGCTTTATGGCGCGGAGCCTGCGAACTTTCTCGACGTGGGCGGCGGTGCGACCCGCGAAAAGGTGACCGAGGCGTTCAAGATCATCACCTCGGACCCGAACGTCAAAGGTATCCTCGTCAATATCTTTGGCGGCATCATGCGCTGTGACGTGATCGCAGAGGGCGTGATCGCCGCCGTGACCGAGGTCGGGCTCAAGGTGCCGCTGGTCGTGCGGCTCGAGGGCACGAATGTGGAGCTGGGCAAGGACATCATCCGCAACTCCGGCCTCAACGTGATTGCGGCCGACAACCTCAGCGACGCCGCGCAGAAGATCGTCAAGGCGGTCAAGGGCTGAAGCGAAGGACAACGGATCATGACACGCCTTTTCATCCTCACCGCCTTTTCCGGGCTGCTGGCCACCGCGGCCTCTGCTGACACCATGATGCTGGGCATGGTCGCCAATGGCACCGTGGCCAGGGAACAACCGCTCGCCGCGCCCTATGCGATCTGCATTCTGGGTGGCGGCGCCACCGACCCGGTCGTGGATGCGCTGGTCGAAAAGGGATTTGTGCGTGAGGACGACACAGAGATGCAGGTCACGACGCTGACCTCGCCCGAGGCCGATTACGCGGTCACGCTTTATGACGATGGCGCGATCTGCGATGTCACGTCAGAGACCACCGGCACCAATGACGCGATGATGGCGCTGATGGTGGTTGGCGGCCTCGCCGGGTTCGAAGGGGTGGGCGGCGAATGCTCGGCCCTGCGGATCGCGGGCGTGGTGGCCGAGGTCACATCCTCGGGCAATGACCCGGTCTGCCATGACGAGGGCACCAGCAACGTGCGCTTTACCTTTGCCGAGTGATTTTCGACATGGGATTGCGACCTGCGACGGCATTAACCCCGCCTTCACTCTGTCCGGTGTTGGCTGCGCGCAGGGCGGCATCGGCTGCCTGCACCTCAGCCAACGGATGGAAAGGGCAGACCATATGACACAGACACTCACCCGCGCGGCGCGCGTCATCGCCGCATTCGGCCTCGCAGCCCTCTTGGCCGCCTGCGGCGGCGGCCCTGTCGGCGTGCACGCGATCGGCGTGTCGCAGGGCTGCGGCGCGGATGCGTCCACCTTTCTCGCGGGCGGCCAGGGCGTGCCGGTCCGCTGCAACCCGCAACGCCAGTCGCCCTGGGGCGGCTGAGCAGACACTGCGCGCCCCGGCCGCGACGGGCGGGGCGCAAACAACACAAAGGCTGAAAAATGGCGATCCTGATCGACGAGAATACCAAAGTCATCTGCCAGGGCTTCACCGGCTCGCAGGGCACGTTCCACTCCGAACAGGCCATCGCCTATGGCACGAAGATGGTCGGCGGCGTCACACCGGGCAAGGGCGGCAGCACGCATCTCGACCTGCCGGTGTTCAACTCGGTGCACGAGGCCATCGCGGTCACCGGCGCCAATGCGAGCGTGATCTACGTCCCGCCCCCCTTTGCCGCCGACTCGATCCTCGAGGCGATCGACGCCGAAATCCCGCTGATCGTCTGCATCACCGAGGGCATCCCGGTGCTCGACATGATGAAGGTCAAGCGCGCGCTCGAAGGGTCGGCCTCGCGGCTGATCGGGCCGAATTGCCCGGGCGTCATCACCCCGGACGCCTGCAAGATCGGGATCATGCCCGGCCATATCCACAAACGTGGCAGCGTGGGTGTTGTGTCGCGCTCGGGCACGCTTACCTATGAGGCTGTGAAACAGACATCCGACAGCGGCCTTGGCCAGTCCACCGCCGTGGGCATCGGCGGCGACCCGATCAAGGGGACCGAGCATATCGACGTGCTCGAGATGTTTCTCGCCGACCCCGAGACGCAGTCGATCATCATGATCGGCGAGATCGGCGGCGCGGCCGAGGAAGAGGCGGCGCAGTTCCTGATGGACGAGAAAAAGCGCGGCCGCTGGAAGCCCACCGCAGGTTTCATCGCCGGCCGCACCGCGCCCAAAGGCCGCCGCATGGGCCATGCCGGCGCCATCGTCGCGGGTGGCAAGGGCGACGCCGAAAGCAAGATCGAGGCGATGAAGCGCGCCGGGATCGTGGTCGCCGACAGCCCCGCGACACTGGGCGAGGCCGTTCTCAGCGCGATCAAGGGCTGATATGGGCCGGGGTCCGAGATCAGCGGCCTTCGCCGCCGCACCGGTGGCATACCCGCCCGCGGCCGGGTCTGGCCCCTTGGCCTCAGACGTCGGCGCGCAAAGGCGTGGCCAATGACATGTCGCCACGCATCACGGCCACTTGTCGCGGTCTGGCCACCCTCCACGCCGGGTGGTGCGGGACCAAAGGCGACAGGCGGCCGATCATGAACCGGGCCAAGGGACATCGCGCTGGCTGGTTCTGGCTGATCGGGGGGGCGACCGTCTTTGTCCTGCTCGTAAACTTCGTGCCCAAACCACCTCTGCGCGAGGCAAAGCTGGCGCAAATTCGCTGCGTCGCCGGCGCGGTCGCGCTGCACCAGCAGCTTTTCGCGATGTGGGAGGCCGATCCGGCCTTTGTGCCAGAGTTTCGCGATGCGTTTCAGGACAAATTTGCGCGGCTCATCTCGATCACGCGCGCCCTGAACACCAGTCACGACCGGCACGCGGCCGCCATCCGCCCGCTGATGGTCGAGGCCGAAACCGCACGCGATCAGGCAGTCGCCACCGACCCTGACGGCTATGTCCAGCGGGCCTGGGCCGAGATGCAACGCTGCCATGACGCGATCTTTGCGCAGGACGCGGCCCGAACATGACCAACGCCATAGCCCAAGCCAAAGCTCACAGCCACAAGGTGCTGATATGACAGAACAATCCCCCAACGCCCAGTTCCGCGCCTCATCCTTCATGGACGGCGCCAATGCGGATTATGTGGATCACCTGCACGCCCGCTATGCCGACAACCCCGGGTCGGTCGATGAAAGCTGGCGGGCCTTCTTTGCCGCGCTGGGGGACAGCCCCGCCGATGCCCGCGCCGGTGCGATGGGGCCAAGCTGGGCGCGGGCCGACTGGCCGCCGGTCCCCAACGACGACCTGACCGCCGCGCTCGACGGGCAATGGCCCGCCGACCCGAAGAAGGCCGGGGAAAAGATCGCCGCCAAGGCCGCCGAAAAGGGCATGGGCCTGAGCGAGGCGCAGGTGCGCGTGGCCACGCTCGACAGCCTGCGCGCGCTGATGATCATCCGCGCCTACCGGATCCGCGGCCACCTCATCGCCGATCTCGACCCGCTGGGGATGCGCGATGTGAAACCCCACCCCGAGCTTGACCCCGCCTCTTACGGCTTTACCGCCGCCGACATGGACCGGCCGATCTTCATCGACAATGTGCTCGGGCTCGAGATCGCGACGATGAACCAGATCATCGCCCTGGTGCAGCGGACCTATTGCGGCACCTTCGCGCTGCAATACATGCATATCTCGGACCCCGAACAGGCAAGCTGGCTCAAGGAGCGGATCGAGGGCTACGGCAAGGAGATCACCTTTACCCAGAATGGTCGCAAGGCGATCCTGAACAAGCTGGTCGAGGCCGAGGGATTTGAAAAGTTCCTGCATGTCAAATACATGGGGACCAAACGCTTTGGCCTTGATGGCGGCGAAAGCCTGATCCCCGCGATGGAGCAGATCATCAAGCGCGGTGGTGCGCTGGGGGTCGAGGAGATCGTGATCGGGATGCCGCACCGCGGCCGCCTGTCGGTGCTGGCCAATGTGATGGGCAAGCCCTACCGCGCGATCTTCAACGAGTTCCAGGGCGGCAGTTTCAAACCCGAAGAGGTCGATGGCTCGGGCGATGTGAAATACCACCTCGGCGCCTCCTCCGACCGCGCCTTTGACGGCAATACCGTCCACCTGTCGCTGACCGCGAACCCCTCGCACCTCGAGGCGGTGAACCCCGTCGTTCTGGGCAAGGTGCGCGCGAAACAGGCGCAAAAGGGCGACACCACCCGCACCCGCGTGATGGCCGTGCTGCTGCATGGCGACGCGGCCTTTGCCGGGCAGGGCATCATCGCCGAGGGTTTCGGCCTCTCGGGCCTTGTGGGCCACCGCACCGGCGGCACCATCCATGTCGTCGTGAACAACCAGATCGGCTTTACCACCGCGCCGTCCTTCAGCCGGTCCTCGCCCTACCCCACCGACATCGCGCTGATGGTTGAGGCGCCGATCTTTCACGTCAATGGCGACGACCCCGAGGCCGTGGTGCATGCCGCCAAGGTCGCGGTCGAATTCCGCCAGAAGTTCCACAAGGATGTGGTCATCGACATCTTCTGCTATCGCCGCTTCGGCCATAACGAAGGCGACGAGCCGATGTTCACCAACCCCGCGATGTACACCCGGATCAAGCGGCAAAAGACGACGCTGACGCTCTATACCGAACGGCTGGTCAAGGACGGGCTGATCCCCGAGGGCGAGATCGAGGACATGAAGGCGCAGTTCCAGGCGCATCTGAACACCGAGTTCGAGAACGGCAAGACCTACCGCCCGAACAAGGCCGACTGGCTCGACGGGCGCTGGTCGCATCTGGACAAGCAGGCAGGCAGCTATGACGCCGGCCGCACCGCAATCACGCCCGAGACGCTGGCCGAGGTGGGTCGCGCCCTGACCCATGCGCCTGACGGCTTTGCCACGCACAAGACGATCGACCGCCTGCTCGAGGCCAAGGCGCAGATGTTCGCGACCGGCACCGGGTTCGACTGGGCCACGGGCGAGGCGCTGGCCTTCGGCTCGCTGCTGACCGAGGGCTATCCGGTCCGGCTCGCCGGGCAGGACAGCACGCGCGGCACCTTCTCGCAGCGCCATTCCGCGCTCATCAATCAGGAAACCGAAGAGCGCTATTACCCGCTCAACAGCATCCGGGAGGGGCAGGCGCGCTATGAGGCGATCGATTCGATGCTCTCGGAATATGCGGTGCTTGGGTTTGAATACGGCTATTCGCTGTCCGAGCCCAACGCGCTGGTGATGTGGGAGGCGCAGTTCGGCGACTTTGCCAATGGCGCGCAGATCATGTTCGACCAGTTCATTTCCTCGGGCGAAAGCAAATGGTTGCGCATGTCCGGGCTGGTGATGCTGCTGCCCCACGGGTTCGAGGGGCAAGGGCCGGAACACTCCTCGGCCCGGCTCGAACGCTTCTTGCAGATGTGCGGGCAGGACAACTGGATCGTGGCCAATTGCACGACGCCGGCCAACTATTTCCACGTCCTGCGCCGCCAGTTGCACCGCACCTTCCGCAAGCCGCTGGTGCTGATGACGCCGAAATCGCTGCTGCGCCACAAGATGGCCGTGTCGCGCGCCGAAGATTTCACCACCGGGTCGAGTTTTCACCGCGTGCTCTGGGACGATGCGCAGCACGGCAATTCGACGCTCGCGCTCAAGCCCGACGACCAGATCCGCCGCGTGGTGATGTGTTCGGGCAAGGTCTATTATGACCTTCTGGAAGAACGCGACGCGCGCGGGCTCGACGACATCTATCTGCTGCGTGTGGAACAGTTCTATCCCTTCCCCGCGATGTCGCTGGTGCAGGAATTGCAGCGCTTCAAGCAGGCCGAAATGGTCTGGTGCCAGGAAGAGCCCAAGAACCAGGGGGCCTGGACCTTTATCGAGCCCAATCTCGAATGGGTGCTCTCGCGCATCGACGCGACGCACAAACGGCCCGCCTATGCCGGCCGCCCCGCCTCTGCCTCGCCCGCCACGGGCCTGGCCAGCCAGCACAAAGCCCAGCAACAGGCGCTCGTGACCGACGCGCTGACGATTGAAGGAAACTGAGATGACCACCGAAGTCCGCGTTCCCACCCTGGGCGAAAGCGTCACCGAGGCCACCGTCGCCACATGGTTCAAGAAACCCGGCGAGGCCGTCGCGGTGGACGAGATGCTGTGTGAGCTCGAGACCGACAAGGTCACGGTCGAGGTCCCCTCGCCCGTCGCCGGCACCTTGGCCGAGATCATCGCCGCCGAGGGCGAGACGGTCGGCGTGGCGGCCCTGCTCGCCACGATCAGCGAGGGCGCGGCGGCCACCGCCACCGCCCCCACCCCGCAAGAGGCCCCGGCCGCCGCACCCGCTGCCGCCGCTGCCGCTGCCCCGGCCGCCAGCCCGTCCCGCGACCCCGAGGACGCCCCCTCCGCCCGCAAGCTGATGGAGGAAAACGCCATCGCCCGCGATGACGTGACCGCCACCGGCAAGGATGGCCGCGTGATGAAGGAGGATGTGCTCGCCGCAATGGCCGCGCCAAAGCCGGCGCCGGCGCAAGCCCCTGCCGCCGCGCCGCGCGCCCCCGTCCCGGCCACCGATGCCGCGCGCGAGGAACGAGTCAAGATGACCCGCCTGCGCCAGACCATCGCAAGGCGGCTGAAAGAGGCGCAGAACACCGCCGCGATGCTGACCACCTACAACGAGGTGGACATGTCCGGCGTCATGGGCTTGCGCAACGAATACAAAGAATTGTTCGAAAAGAAGCATGGCGTCAAACTCGGCTTCATGTCCTTCTTCACCAAGGCCTGCGTGCATGCCCTGCGCGAGGTGCCCGATGTGAACGCCGAAATCGACGGCGACAGCGTGGTTTACAAGAATTACGTCCACATGGGCATCGCCGTGGGCACCCCCACCGGCCTCGTCGTGCCCGTTGTGCGCGACGCCGACCAGATGTCCTTTGCCGCCATCGAAAAGGCGATCAATGCGCTGGGGATCAAGGCGCGCGACGGCAAGCTGTCGATGGCCGACATGCAGGGCGGCAGCTTCACCATCTCCAATGGCGGCGTCTATGGCTCGCTGATGTCCTCGCCGATCCTGAACCCGCCGCAGTCCGGCATCCTCGGCATGCACAAGATCCAGGACCGCCCCGTTGTCGTCGGCGGCCAGATCGTGATCCGCCCGATGATGTATCTGGCGCTCAGCTATGACCACCGTATCGTGGACGGCAAGGGCGCCGTGACGTTCCTTGTCCGCGTGAAAGAGGCGCTCGAGGACCCGCGCCGTCTGCTGATGGATCTGTGATACCCTGGCGGGGCCGACACCGGCCCCGCCCCCCGGTCAAACCCAGAAAGCACGAGATCTTGCCCGTCGCACCCGAGATGTTCTTTGCTGCAAATCCACCGTTGACCTGGCAGGATCAGAAAGCCTGGCAGGATCAGAAAGCC
>Ga0100402_1007798_pt1 | contig 10255 bp, 9 predicted proteins | sample CryGeyme20150102_FD_80419 | JGI IMG/M metagenome (GOLD analysis project Ga0100402, IMG submission 80419) | Groundwater microbial communities from Crystal Geyser aquifers in Utah, USA - Crystal Geyser metaG 2015-0102 | ecosystem: Environmental > Aquatic > Deep subsurface > Groundwater | place...
TGGATATCAAGCCCCGGAACGTGTCCGGAGCAAGGGGTTATAATGACCTGAATGTTTCAGGTCTTTTTTCGTGCGGCTTCATGTATATCACAGTGAGCGTCTTGGTTTCAAGCGTTTTTTTGCTTGATGCTTTTTTTTGCCTGAACCAAAAAAAGGCCCCCTCTCCAGGAAAAGAGGGTGGCCTGATAGTCTTATTCAGGGGTCTTTTCACACAACTATTGGCAACTGTAAAACAAATGTCCTATATGCGCCGCTGGTTATCCTCCTCACCCTCCCCTCTCCCCCTTTCTTTGAAGGGGGAGAGGATAAAGGTGAGGGGGTCCGAGATCATAGGACATTACCAAATCCTTCCTCGACTACCGAAAACTTCCCCTCCTCATAGGTGATTCTGCTGTGATCCGCCCGCCACAATTCCCTTTACAAATCCAATAGTACTTGATAAATGAGTACTTGCTGGACAAGAATCAGTTGTACGTCAATCTCTCCGAGATAGACGACGCGCAGTCTAACGATAAGGAGAAGGCGATGAAGCAGGCATTCTCCGGAGAAACGTACGAGTAATCCTGACAGATTCTGCACAGCGAAAAAAGGCCCCTTCCTTTGGAGAAAGGGGCCTTAAAACGCCATGGACCGTAAAAACTACCGGCCGGCCAGGGCCACAAGCGGCGCAATCACCAGGGAAACAATGGACATGAGTTTGATCAAAATATTCATGGCCGGTCCCGATGTATCCTTGAATGGATCGCCGATGGTGTCTCCCACCACCGCGGCCTTGTGGGCGTCCGAACCCTTGCCGCCGAGGTTCCCTTTTTCAATATACTTCTTGGCATTGTCCCAGGCGCCGCCGCCGTTTCCCATGAAGAGGGCCATGAGAACTCCGGTCACCGTGGCGCCGGCCAGCATCCCCCCGAGGGCTTCAGGACCGAGAACAAATCCCACAACTAAGGGGAGAATGACCGCCGTAAGTCCGGGCACGATCATCTCCCGAATGGCGGCAGCAGCGCTGATATCCACGCACTTCTTGGAATCAGGCTTGACATCGGGCTTTCCTTCGAGAAGGCCGGGGATCTCCCTGAACTGACGCCGGATCTCTTCGACCATTTTCATGGCGGCCTTGCCCACCGAGGTCATGGTCATCGCGGCGACCAGGAAGGGGATAATACCTCCGATAAAGAGGCCGATCACCACCTTGGCGTCGGTCACAATAATCTGCATCGATTGAAGACCGTTTCCGACCCGGGTATGATCAACGGCCTGGGTATAGGCGGAAAAAAGGGCCAGCGCCGTGAGCGCCGCAGAACCAATGGCAAACCCTTTGCCGATGGCCGCCGTGGTATTTCCCAGTGCATCCAGGGCGTCGGTGATCTTACGGGTTTCCTTACCCAGCCCGGCCATCTCGGAGATTCCGCCTGCGTTATCGGCCACGGGCCCATAGGCGTCCACGGACATGGTGATTCCCACGGTTGCGAGCATGCCCACAGCCGAGATCCCGATACCGTAGAGTCCTGCCACCTTGTCGGCGACATAGATGGCCGCGCAGATGATCAGAACCGGAATCGCCGTACTCTCAAGACCCACGGCAAGCCCCGTGATCACATTGGTGGCGGCGCCGGTCTTGCTGGACTCGGCGATCCGGACGATGGGACCGGCAGAGGTGTAATATTCAGTGACAAGACCGATGAAGATCCCGGCCAATGTCCCGACAAGCACGGCCCAGAACGCGGAATTATGCACCTCCATGGTGGTCACAACAAACCAGGCAAGGATCAGAAAGAGGCCTGCGGCCACAAACGTGGAATAACGCAGGGCCGCTGCCGGGCTCCAGTTCTGCATGATCTTCATGGAAAGAATGCCGATCAATGAGGCCACAAGCCCGAACATGGCCAGGATGATGGGTAGGCTCATATAACTCGACTTCAGGGCCGCGGTGATATGCGGATCGGTTTCCAGGGCGGTCGCAGCGATGGCGATGGTGGCGACGATGGATCCCACGTAGGACTCGAAGATGTCGGCGCCGAGGCCTGCCACGTCACCCACGTTATCACCTACGTTGTCGGCGATCACACCGGGGTTCCTGGGGTCGTCCTCGGGAATGCCGGCCTCAATTTTCCCGACCAGATCCGCTCCCACGTCAGCAGACTTGGTGTAGATCCCGCCGCCCACACGGGCGAAGAGGGCGATGGAGCTCGCTCCCATGGCGAATCCGTTGATGTTTGCAATCGCCAGCTGATTCGCCGGATCATGACCGAAAAAGTATTATGCAATCCCCAGGCCCATGATCCCGAGGCTGGCCACGGCAAGCCCCATGATGGCGCCGCCGCTGAATGCCATGGAAAGGGCCGGCCCGTGGTTCGGCTTGTTGGCCTCGGCGGCCTGAGCCGTTCTCACATTGGCGATGGTCGCCCCATTCATCCCGATAAAGCCGGCCAGGATGGAGCAGATCGCTCCGCCCACAAAACAAAAGGCGGTCATGATGCTCACCTTCCAGGTTAACAGGATAAAGACGATCACGATGAAGCCGGCAAGGACCTTGTACATGCGGAACAGGAAGACCAGGGCCCCATCATGGATCTGATCGGCAATATCTTTCATTCTTTCATTTCCCGCAGGCTTGGCCTTGAGCGATGAGAAGATGATGAACGCAAAGATCAGCCCGATGATCCCGATCAAAGGTGCAAGATTCGTGTTAAGAAGCATGGACATTTTCCGTTCCTCCTCTGCAAAAAAAATTAGAAAATCCATCGAAAAACTTAAAATTAATCCCGGAAAACTAAAAACCTTAAAATTAGAATATTGATATTTAAATATATCTCTAAAAAAGTAAAGTTAGAATTTCTTATAGTTTTGTTAGTAAATATTATCGTTGAGTTTTCATGCTATGGGAATCTCATTTTGTGTTATGAATGAAAATGGTTCATGGCTTCAGTCATTCCATGTAAAACAAGGTATTCCATGATATCCGCCGCTTTCTCGGCCCATTTCCGAGACTCGGCAGGGTCTGGAAAATTTCTTAACACATAGTCCGCCGGGTCCTCGCCCGCTTCAGGACGTCCGATACCGATTCGGATCCGGACAAAATCGGCCCCGCATATTTCGATAATGGAGCGGAGCCCGTTGTGACCGCCGTGACCGCCTCCCTTCTTGATTTTGATTCGGCCTCGCTCCAGGTCTATATCGTCGTGGACCACGATTACGGATCCGATATGGACCTTGTCCTTACCCATGAGCGAGGCTAACGCCTCTCCGCTCCGGTTCATGAAGGTCTGCGGCTTGGCCAGCAGGACCGGAATGCCGCCCATCTCTGCTTTCCCGACCAGGGACTTGCAACTCCTGTGCCGGAGCCGCATCCCTGCTCTCTTGGCCAACTCGTCAACGACCAGAAACCCGATATTGTGCCGGTGCTTCTGGTACTTGCGTCCCGGATTTCCGAGCCCGACGATCATGCGAAGATCCATGCCTGTGAGCCTTTTGCAATGGGACTTCTACCGACTTAGCGGCCTTTCATGCAGATTCGCAAAGAATGTCCGGCCGGTTCACACATGGATGAAATGAATGGCGCTCAACTCTTGGACCCGGGTTTCTTTTCGGTCGCATCGGGCTTTTCCGGGGCCTCTCCTTCGGGAGCAGCCCCCTCTTCAGCAACAGCCCCTTCCACGGCCTCAGCCGGTTTGGCCGCCTCCTCCACCACAGGCGCCAGAACCGAATAGAGCACCTGATCTCCTGGCGTCAGAACCTTGACCCCCAGGTCCGGCAGATCCGAGACATGAATCGCATCTCCCACATCCAGATTGGAGCAGTCAACCTGGAAAAACTCTGGAATTTCGTGGGGGAGGCATTCGATCTCCACGTGGCTCAAGGCATGGGTCAGAATCCCGCCCTTTTTGCACCCCTCAGGCGTGCCTCCCTCTGCCTTGACCTCCACCACGACCTTGATCTTCTGGTCCATGGAGACCTCAAAGAGGTCGGCATGAATCGGCACGCGTTGGATCGGATCCATCTGGACGTCCTTCAAGAGAGCCATCTTCTTGTTTCCGTCTATGGTGATCTCCAGGATGGCATTGAACCCGGCCTCGGATTTTAAAACCTGCTGTAAATCCTTGAGCCGGACGGTGAGGCTTCGGATGACTTCGTGTCCATACATCACGGCCGGAACCATTCCCATCCGCCGGAGTTTCCTGGCCGCCCCTTTGCCTGCCGCTTCCCTTGATAAAACTTCGAGTGAAATCGTTTTCATCTTGCACCTCTATATATCATGTTTCTTATTCAAAAAGTGTACTGATCGTGGTCTCTTCATGAATATTCTGAATGGCTTTGGAAAAGAGTTCTCCAATGGAGAGGATCACGATCTTTTTGCACTGATCCCCTTTCTTGAAGGGGATACTGTTGGTCGCTACAACCTTGTTCAGGGCCGATTCATTGATCCGGGTCAGGGCCGGGCCTGACAGGACCGGATGCGTACAGCACGCGGAGACGCTCATGGCCCCCTGGTTCATAATCGCGCTGGATGCTTCAGCCAGAGTTCCTGCGGTATCCACCATGTCATCCAGGATCAACGCCTTTTTCCCTTCCACTTCACCGATCAGGTTCATGACCTTGGATTCATTGGGCATGGTACGCCGCTTGTCAATGATGGCGAGAGAGGCATTGAGCCGTTTGGCAAAGGCCCGGGCGCGTTGCACGCCGCCCGCATCCGGTGAGACCACCACGCAGCCCTCCCCATGCATTCCGTTCTTTCGAAAATAGTCGAGGAGTATCGGAGCGGAATACAGGTTGTCCACCGGGATATTGAAAAACCCTTGAATCTGACCCGCGTGCAGGTCCATGGTTAAGACGCGATTCGCTCCTGCGGTGGTGATGAGATCGGCCACAAGCTTGGCGGTGATGGGAACCCTCGGAAGGACCTTACGGTCCTGCCTGGCATAGCCGTAATAAGGAAGAACGGCCGTAATGCGGCGGGCCGAAGCCCTCTTCATGGCATCGATCATGATCAGGAGTTCCATCAGGTTGTGATTGACCGGGTTACAGGTGGATTGGACCACAAAAACATCCCGGCCTCTCACGTTTTCATTGATCTGCACCATGATCTCACCGTCGCTGAAGGTGCTGACCTCGGCATCTCCCAGAGAAATATTCAAATGCCCGCAGATTTCTTTTGCAAGCTCCGGATCGGAGTTTCCGGAAAAGATCTTCATCCCGCATGATCCTTTCTTGTGTCACATTCAAGAAGTGCCTTTTAACAAAAAGCTTGACTTCACTAAACATTTTTAGTTCTTCTCCCCTTTAATGGGGAAAAAAGGGTTCGAGGATTCCAGGGGTCCAGGGGTCAAGTGAAATGCTGAAACGCAAGCAAAATCTCCAGAGAAAAACACTGGATCCCAAGATGCCTTAGTGTAGTAGCCGTCGCAGACGGCAATGATATAGAAAAGCGGGACACGCGAAGCGTAACCCTTGACCCATAGGACCCTCGGCCCCTTATATTTTTAGCACTTCACCCCGTTAGAGGACAACCTCTAACGGGGTTCACTTGACCCCTGGAATCCTTGACCCCTTGACCCCTAATGTTTTCACCCGCTCTTTTGGATATGATCTAAATTTTATAAACATGGCTCGGGGGCAGGGATTCGAACCCCGATAGCCAGAACCAAAATCTGGAGTCCTACCGTTGGACGACCCCCGATTTCTATTTCCCGGTCTATGGACATAGTAAAAGGTGCGCCTCGGCTTCGGCCATCAGGATCCGCTCCCCTCTCCCAATCCCATAGTCCGGCTCTTGATGACCGTCCAATATTCGCTCAATACTTTTTCTTGAATTCTCTCGCGTGTCTCCGTATCCAGGGGATGCGCCGTATCCTTAAACGTCCCGTCCGACCGGCGTCGGCTGGGCATGGCCACAAAGATCCCTTTTCGTCCCTCGATCACTTTTAAATCTCGAACCACAAAACAATCATCAATGGTAATCGTTGCATAAGCCTTCAGCATCTTGTCTGCTACCGGAAAGATGTGAACCTCTGTAATTTCCATACAGTTGACATCACCACCTTTCTGCCGTTGAAAGATGTTCCTTAGTGGTCCTGTTCGTAAATATGGTGACGCACCGAGAGGATCGTAGGGCGGTCTCATCAAGGCACGCGACTGAGGCGTACCCTCTGTGGTACGTCGCAAGGAGCGTAACGCAGAGGAGACCGCCCTACGGCACTCGAATGCCACCGTATTTACGAATAGGGCCACTTACATTGGCTTCTATTCAAGCGATTCCGGCAAGGCGCTCAGCGTATGTATCATAAAAACCGATAGATCTTTTTTTTCTCCTAATTGCTGTTTTACGGCTCTGGCCGGATCCTCATCTGAAAAGGCCCCGAAAATAGCCGGCCCGCTTCCTGACATCAGGACATGCAGAGCACCCGAAGTTTCAAGTGTTTCTTTGATCTGCTTCAGGCATGGGTAAGCCTTAAAGGTTGCTCTTTCCAAATCGTTCTCTAAACAAATCCCGCCCGCACAGGAAACGGCGGGGAAAAACTTGGGTATGCTAATATTTTTATGTTCTATTGTCAACCCTAATTTTAGGTTCTGATATGCCCATGCCGTTGAAACTTTAAAACCCGGATAAATGAGGAGAATCCATAGGGGGGGAGATGGGGGAGAAAGTTTTTCAAGTATTTCTCCCCTCCCTGTTGCATAGGCCGAGGGGGAGAAGAGAAAGAAGGGAACATCCATGCCGATCTTCCCGGCCAGATCCATGAGCCTCTCCCTGGGAAAACCGAGATCCCACAACCGGTTCAACCCGATCAGGGTTGCTGCGGCATCGCTGCTCCCCCCTCCCAGGCCGGCGGCAATGGGTATCCTCTTGGTCAGCCGTATCCGGACCGCCGGGAATTTTCCTGATTCCCTCGCCAACAACTCTGCCGCCCGATAGATCAGATTCTCTTCGCCGACAGGGAGATCGTCCCGATCGGTTTCGATCCGGATCCCGGTCCCTCCCTCTTGAATCAATAGATCGTCAAACAGAGAGATCATTTGCAGCACGGTCTCAATCTCGTGGTATCCGTCCGGCCTTTTCTTGAGGACGCGCAACCCGAAATTTATTTTTGCAGGCGCCCTCACCGCCGCCTGATTCATGGCCGATGGTCTCCATTCATATTCGTGGTTTCGAAAAGGCTCCCCTCTATAGCCTGATTCAGCAAAAGTGAACGGTATCGGAGTGTGAGCTCCACACCTTCAGAGCCGCTATAAGTGATATGGTAGGGGATGGAGATCCCCTCCACCGCTCGGAAATCGTCAAATACAAGCGTTTCCACGGGGCTGCCTTTTGCATTGAGCCGTTCCCAGCGGATGATCCGCCCGGCCGGATCCATCCAGACCTTCTGGATGACACGGCGGTCATTTAGGATTTTCAGCATGGTTTCTTCATGATCCGGCTCAATTAGGATATGATCCGGCTCCAGGGGTGGAAGGGGCGGTCTTCCCATGAGAATCCGGATAAGATCCGGTATGGAGAGGTCCAAGCCGAGGAATCGCTTCAGGGGTCCCGGTTCCGAAGCAAATTCATAGGTCTTGAATTCTCCGGGGACCACAAAAACCCCTCTTTTCCCTCTTGAAATCATCAGAAGCTGCAGTCCGCCTGCGGGATTCCAGGATTCGAGCCGGACGGCGTCCGGTATCTGTAAAAGGATCACCTCTTCCATGGCGTCGCGGCCTGCTGATGTCCGGATGGACACCCTGGCCGTTCCGGTGAGCGTGTGAATACGTTGGGTCTCCTCTCGCATTTGTTGGATCATCTTCTGGTGAAGGATGATCTGGTCCGGGAGAAGAAACCATCTGGTTTTGGGGACACAGCCGCAAAACAAGATCAGGAGCGACAAAAAAGATAAAACCGATTTCCTCACATCCCCCTCTAAGTGGCCCTGTTCGTAAATATGGTGACGTACCGAGAGGGTCGTAGGGCGGTCTCATCAAGGCGCGCGACTGAGGCGTACCCTCTGGTACACCGCAAGGAGCGCAACTTTGATCCGACCGCCCTACGACCCTCGAATACCATCGTATTTACGAATAGGGCCACTAAGGCAATCCGTTATTCAGTTTATTGAGAAGAGACGGGTCATCAGGATTCGTCTTGAGCGCCTTCTCCCAATATTCCCTGGCCTTTTCAGGGTACCCGGCCTTGAAATAAGCATCCCCCAAATGCTCGGTCACGACAGGATCTCCAGGGAGATTCCCGTTGGATTGCTCCAGATATTTTACGGCATCATCAAAGCGGCCCATTTTAAAGTAGATCCATCCGAGGCTATCCAGATAATAGGCGTCTTCGGGTCGGATCTTGAGCGCTCGGACAATCAGGTCCTCGGCCTCTTTCAGGTTGATCCCTTTTTCAGCAAACATGTACCCCAGGTAGTTGAGGGCATTGCCGTTATCCGGGTTCAGTTCAATGGTCTTGCGGAAGGCCGCAACCGCATCATCAAAACGTTTCAGCCTTTCATAAACCACCCCTAACTGAAAATAGAGATTATCGTTATTCCCGTTCAGCCGGACGGCCTCCTGAAGGACCTCAACGGCCTTGGTGTCTTCTTTTTTAATGGAATAGATCATGCCGAGATACAAAAGGACTTCCGGATTGTCCGGCAGCTTTTCCCGGGTCTCCATCAGGAGAGTCACGGCCTTTTCCAGGCGGTCCATTTTTTGATAAAGCTGCGCCAGGCGGAAAATCGTATCCAGATCGTCCGGCATCATGGAAAGGACCTCAAGATATTCCTTTTCGGCGAGGTCCAGCTTTTCGGATCCTTCATAGGCCGCACCCAAATAAAAGTGCGCCTTCACGTTTCCCGGCTCCAAGGCCAGGGCAATCCTCAGCTCCTCGACCGCACGGCTCAGGTTCTCCTGTTGAAGATAAATCAGGCCCACCTTCAGGTGTGCGTCTGCATTGTTGGGCTCCAGTTCACTCAACTCTTTCAACTGACTCAGGGCCTTATCCATCTGATTCCCCTGGATATAGAGTATACTCAGCCTCTTCTGGATTTGCGTTTGATGGGGGTTGATCTTCAACGCTTTTTTATAGGTCTGAATCGCCTTGTCGTTTTTTTTCTCGATCTCATATAGGATCCCAAGGCTGAGATAGGCCTGCATAAAATCCGGATCCGTGCGTATACTTTTTTCAAAATACCTTCCGGCCCGTGCAAACTCCTTCTGGTTGGCATACACCCGACCAAGATAATAATACCCCAGACTTTCCTGGTTCTTGATCCTTGAGAGTCTCTTGAAAAGTTCCACGGCCGGATCTGTCCGTCCCTGCTGCAGATAGAGGGTTCCGAGAAAGATATAGGCCTCATGTTGTCCGGGATTTAAACGCAGAACTTTTTCATAAATCCGGACGGCATCATCCTGGCGCTTCAAGCTGGAGTAAACCCCGGCCGTCAGCATCAGCAAATTGACCGATTCCGGATCCATGGCAAGGGCCTTTTCGCAGGCATCGGCGGCCTTTTGCAGGTCTCCGTTCTGAAGGTAGAGAGATGCCAGATACGATTCGAGCAAAGGGGAGCCGGGATCAGCTTGCTCCGCCTTTTTAATCTCTTCCAGAGCCCCCTTCTGATCCCCCTTAAGCCGGTACCGGTTCGCATTCAAAAAATGGGCATAGGCCTTAGGAGATGCCGTCCGGACTCTGGTCGGCAGCTCGACTTTGGGTTCAGGAGGCGCCGCCGCACTCTCCGGTCCCACGGCATGATTGAGAATCGAGCAAGCGGAAAGAGTGAGAAGTGTGAAAACAGAAAAAAAGAACCATCTGAACCACATGTTAAAAACTCCTTAAAAAAACATAGGGTTACAATTCTATAAACTTAACTGATTTTGGCTCCATTGTCAAAATAAAAATCTCCGCTTGAATGCGTTTTCGTTTGGCATTATCTTATTTATTATTTTATGATCAGCTCCAAAAGAGTGGGTGAAAACATAAGGTTTCAAGGGATCAAGGATTCCAGGGGTCAAGTGAAGTGCTTTTCAAAAACTTGAGGGTCCGAGTGAAAAGCTTAGCAAGAAGCTGAGGGGTTAACAGATCAAGAGCCCCGGGGGCAGGTGAGATGATAAAAGAATATCTAAATCAAAAAACCCTTGGACCCTATAACCCTTGACCCCTCGACCCCTTTTTAACCACTAAATGGGAGAAGAACCTTTAATTGCCCGCTTTTATTTCGCCCGGAGATAGGGACATGGAACCGCTGATCATTGCGAAACACCTGACCAAAAGATTCGGCGAGGTTGCCGCCGTAAA
>Ga0100402_1007807_pt1 | contig 10243 bp, 10 predicted proteins | sample CryGeyme20150102_FD_80419 | JGI IMG/M metagenome (GOLD analysis project Ga0100402, IMG submission 80419) | Groundwater microbial communities from Crystal Geyser aquifers in Utah, USA - Crystal Geyser metaG 2015-0102 | ecosystem: Environmental > Aquatic > Deep subsurface > Groundwater | place...
GCGAGCCAAGGAGGAGGAACAGAATCCAGTGGTAGAGCAAAATAGGCTGGGTGCTAGTACCTGTGCTGTTAGCCAAACAGCAGGGCAGAGTGCAGTTTAAATCCTTACTCAGGGAGCCCCCCCCGCACCAAGGGGGGAGACCACCACCATGAACGTCGTCGTCGTCGTCGTCATCGTCGTCATCATCACTACCTTGAATATTCTCAAATGCATCAACACAATTATGGTCATAATAACTACTCTGATCGACACTATCCTAATCGATATCGGGAGTCCCGCATCCTTCAACCTGAAAAAGCTACGTGTGCAACGACGACTTCCCCAACAACATATCATTCCACCAGCAACAGCAACAGGAATGCTCTTCGATCCTACGACAACGAGTGCAGCGGCAGCAGCAGCAGGAGCAACAACGAAAACAACGCGTTGGGTCATGCTTCTATTGCAGTCGTTGTCACTACGACTACTACGATTCAAAACGATGGTGAACATCGTCGTCCTTCCAAGGATGATGCTGAAGAATCTATGATGATGGATCCCTGGGAAATGTCATCATCGTCGTCGTCATTTTGGTCCTTGCAAAACAAGAATAGACAGGATCACAGTATTATTACTCGTATTTCAGTAGCACCATTCGCTCCCGGAGAAGAAACCTTTCACTGACGCAAGTATGGTAAACACGATGATGATGATGCCGCAAGAAATAATGTGGTCAAGATTGGACAACAATTCAAGAATATGTCCGAAGATTCCGATCATGACAGCTCCATGGCTGACGACGGGTATAATAATATTACCATTATGGAGAGACGGCCCAATACGACGTCCTTTGGTGCCGTCGGTGCCACTACCGCCGCAATGATACCGCAGCAGCAGCAGCAGCAGCAGCAGCAGCAACCTCCAACACAGACTGCTGCGTTGTCACAGCAGGTACTAACATCCACTGACGATGAGGCTTCTCCTATTTATTCTACAGATAAAAACACGTCGAGCAAAGATACTCCTTTGTACCTCGATATTGGAGGTGGCGTCAAAGCACGTTTACGTCGTACCAAGGAAACCATGCAAGCAGTAGCTACTGGTAATTTTGTTCCTGTGACTTGTATGGGTTGTACTACGGATCTCTTTTGCATCACCGATGCCGAATTTTTGGTTTGTCCCGTTTGCAAAATTGTGAGTCCCATGACAATGGCCGTCATGCCGCAGCACCAACACGGAAATGAGGACACAGTTCTTTTCCGGGAAGGCGTTGGATTGGGAATTACCTACAATGTGCTTCACGAAATGCAATCGCATCAAAGTACTAATTTTTTTAGAACAACTAGGCTAATAATAGTAAGGGCGATGTTCCAATCGTTCTTGAGTAACATGCGTGACTACTAGACAAAAGATATTATTCAATACGTATAAATTAGCTAGACCTACCAGGTACTGTAGCTTGTTGAAAAGGGTTAAACGACTTACTGGTATACTAATTAAAAAGAGACTGAATCGATACTACAAATAATCCAAAAAGACAATTTGCAATAATATTACTAGACTACTTGTACACTACGTACTAGCTAGTAGTACCACTAGACTAGTAGGTAGTAATAATGGCGCTCCTATCAGAGAAAATAATACGCTACTGTACCCGGTACAGGTTTGCTTGTGTAGTATTGTTGCGAGACTACTCTGGTGGTAAGCTAGCTTAGCTGGTAATAAATCTTTCAAGTATGTAAGTAGATTTCCATAGTATTTTTCGTGATTACCAGCATCAACCTTGATCTAAACCGGTGAAAAATAGTGAATTCTGGCCCAAAATTTAAATGGTACCAGTGAAAATCAAATAATTATTTAATGAGGCAGAATATTGAGAAACGAGTCACAGTTGTTGCCAGGTACAAAATCCAGGGAAGAAGACACTTTCTGTCATTCAGTACTAAAATTGTATTTTTTTTAAGTGAAGATGGAAATCGAACGCATGACTGAATGTAATCCCCACTGAAGGTTGAACAAGTAGTACCTGGTAGGAGGAGGGGGCGGGTAATCAGTTTCTACTACGAAGTTCCACTGTAGCTCTCTACTACGAGTACCGTACTGGAAGTATGATACCACGTAGTGATATTACAGTAGTACCAGTACCATACTGTTGCGTAGCTCTGTTTTCATTCTTTCATCAAAAATACCAGTCGCGCCAACAGAATTGTCCACACGTTATTCACAATTTGGTTTCAAAGCGCAACAAGCAATCCTCTGACAAATTATTTTCTAAACATTCGCTTGACGTATGATCTCGACGCAGACAACCGACATTCATACAGGCAGAGCGCAATTTGCTTGGAGTAAACTTGAAAGTACAATCATTGGAAAGACTCACAATCATATCGATACTGGATTCTTTGGAATGCAAAGGGATTCCTCGCCGCCTTCTTCCAATGCAATGAGCAATGGACAAGGCAACTACGGCGAGGCTAAACGAAAGAAGAAGAGAGTAACAAGTCGGAGCAAGCACATGACAATTCTTCCTGAAGACTTTGAACCAGGTCCTGTACACGTTGTCTGTGCCAAGGGGAAGCAAGCAAAAGAACACCCGGGAAACATTCTGCTCAAGTCCCTTGTACAGAAAAACTTGGTCGACTATTCTGCTTGCATTTCCAAATCAGAACGAACTTATATTGTCACCACAATTATGCAACAGATCCGAGACAATGGTGGTGGTGAATTCGTGCGACAACTTGATGGGCGCTGGTACGAAATTGGAGATCGCAATGCCAGGTAAGTTTCTTGTTTCTTTTGGCTGGGAGTTGGGAAGAGCTGCTACCGCTTTTTTCTTAGTTCATTAAAGAATATATTCTTACCATTCCTTTCATTTCATTCGAAACCTATCCCTAACTGAAAGGGAAAAGATTGGCCAAGCATTCCGAGACAGCCTGCACACCCAGTTCCGTTCGTCCACCAAGGCCAAGGCGAGCATTCGCCGCGGTTGTTCCAGTGATAGTATGAACTCTGTGTCAACCCAGAGCCAAAGTCCAAAGAAAGCACCAGCAGCAGCTAGACTCAGTCCCATTCATTCTACGAGTCAGTCAAACAAACAGCTTTCGTCCGCAGTCGACGCAAAGTACAGAAACCAGATATTACCAGGTTCAGACAGCGGCGGGACAACGGTGGTCAAAGAGAATGCAACTATCGCTGTTAGTGATACGTACATTGTCGAACAGGTAATTTCATCACATTCGTCATCAAGGAAAACGAAGCCCTCCCTGCCCGATCAAGCAATTCAATTTATAGAAACTGCATCAGACGGCGAGCCACTGCCTTTGTCACAGGCTGTCGAAATGAAACACAGCAGAATGCATTCGACGGATGATCACAGTTCCCTTCCTCATAATCTCGCTACAGCTAGCAATGAATCTGATGTATTCAAGAAGCATCAGGATCTTTTACGGAAACAACAGCTGGCATTTGCTGCTATGAAAGCTTCCGATCACCCCAATCGTGGTGATCATGCCGACATTAGTAACACCAACATGGGAGCACTTATGAAAGGTCTTCACAACCAAATGAAAATGTCGGCTGAATCCGCTTCCAAGCTCCTGAGACAAGTAAGCGCTTTCCAGTCCCATCATGTTTATCAGGGTGACACTGACAACAACAACAACAATAGTAGCAGCAAAGGCAATCAGACAAAGACAGACCATGCTAGTGATACTTTCCATAACAATCATCGACTGCAACAATCGCAATGTCAAGAACAACAACAATTACAGCAAAAGGCTTTTTTAAGTCAATACTACCAGCTGTCACGGCAAGACCAATCACACATGTACATGGGATCTCAAGGTAACGTCAGCGGCAACAGCAACAGTAACAATAGCAGCAATAGCAATAGCAACAGCAACAACACCGCCACCAACAACGACGCCAGCCAGGGAATGATGCAAGGAACGTCTTCTTCCGTGTCACCACAGTTACAGTACCATAAATTTTTGAAGCAGCCTCCTAATAACAATGACCATACCCGCACGAACATGTCAATGACAACAACGACAGTGAGCAGCAGCAGTGGTATTGACAGTGGCAATCACAGTAGCAATGACCGCAGCATTCGCGTTGGCATTGGTGGACACGACGACGGCAACAATCATGAGGCATCATCATCGTTGATGCACTGGACCGGGCCAAGTTCTGGTAATGATAATCGCAACCATACTAAATATGACAATGATGATGATGGTGATGATGGTGAGTGATGATACTTATGATAATGAATTACAAAAACAACAACAAGAACAATGGAAGCGCCAATTCGACTAGCTCCCAATATAGAAGAATGTACTCAAGATACAGTACTCGTACAGTAATATTGAGCTACTGGTAGTAGACTTTACCATTAGCTAGCTAGTAGTAGCTATTAGAGCTTTGGGATCTGCAGAAAGTGTCGACGGTCTGCCTCGACTTAACACTAGCTAGTACTATGGTAGACTACTGTTAATAGTAATTAGAGTCGACCTAGTTCTTTAAAAGAACGAATTAAATGCTAGCTTTAACCCTAAGAACTGGTTGTTTTAGAATGATGCGTCCAACATTTGTGATCGCGTCAGATTACTGTTAGTGCGGTATGGTAGTGATACCTGGTAGCCTCCTATGTACGGTAGCTAGAACTCCTTCTGTACTATCGCTCTACTACTACTAGTACTACTAACGTAACTACTAGTGGTAGCTAGAGTAGTCATCTCCCCTTCTCTACTAGTAATTCGTATTCGTTCGTGCAAATGTCAGAATTTATTGTTTGACAGCTCTGTTCTTTTTATTTCTACTATATTAGTGCAGTACCAGGTACTAGTCACTAATCAAAGAGGATGGCTGATCCCAAGAACGTGCAAGACGATGAAACGAATTTTTAAAATTTAATTTGAGGGTAAATTTTTTATAAGATGCATTCAACACAGGGAGCATTGTTGAAAGAAATTATTTTGAGAGAAGGGAAAAGGGGCAATATAAAATGACTACAGTAGGTCTATTATTTTCTTCGGGGAAAAATGATCTTCTCGGAAGCGATCAGAAAATGAGAAATAATTGATAAAAATATATTGATTACGAATGTTCTCCTAGAGAATATGCAAATTGACACTTTTAGTAGCTGTACTATTAGTAGTAGTAGTAGAAAGTATAGTACTAGGGGTAGACTACGTGGTGCTTGTACTAGCTGCACTAGTACTGCTAGTCTACTACTGAGTACTAGTATGGTCTACTAGTAGTACAAGTAGACTAGTACGTGCTGGGTACCGGTATGCTAATACGCATCGACAAGTTCTTGACAGTTCAATGACTCGACGATTTTTTCAATCAGTTTACGGTAACTTACTACTCTAGCTAGTAGAATTACTAGCTAGTCTACTACTACTATTTTCAGTAGCTACTAGACTACTCCGAGTAGCTAGTCTAGTAGCTACTAGAGTACCTGGTAGTACCTGTACTGGTTCATCATCATCAATCATCGTCATCGTCATCAATCAATCATCAAACATCAAACATACGAGTCATCATACATCATCACCAGCACAGAAGAAGAAGAGGCAAAACGAACTCGTCCATCAATCAAAAAATACGACAACAACGCATGATCTTTATTGATCCATAATGACTGAGTAGACCCACTACTACTAGCTAGTACCAGTAGTAGTAGTAGTAGTAGTGTTAGTAGTAGTACTACTAGTAGCTAGCTAGTACTAGTGTTTCTGCGAATTCACGTTTCAGTTTAATCTTTCTTTGTTGGTAGTACCTGGCACCTGACACTACCAACCAGGTACCAACCATGTACTGTACCAGTAGTAGTAACTGACAGTGTAAAACAGTGGCAACCCAAACCTATCAGCCCGTACCCCAGGTACAAAGAATTGTTCTCTTTGCAATTCGCTTTTTAGAGGAATACTAAGTGCACCCGCAGCCCGTAGGAGTGGCGGAGTGGCCAGTAGTCTATTAAAAATTAAAACCGTATGAAACATCTAACTGCTGAACTTCGGATAGCGGATAGAGTCAGAAAAGACTCCCAACAGAAGAAAGCAATCACAAAACACAAAACTACCACTATAATATATAATATCAACACCTTACTACTACTACGGTACTTGACACTTGACATAGTAAACAACAGTATAGCACGTCGTAGAACCAACAACAACAACAACAACAACAACTATGAAAAGACAACAACGACAAAAGCAGCAGCAGCAGCAACACCAAAAGCATGCACGACGACAGCAACACTTGCTGACACCACCGCCAGCAGCAGCAGCAGCAGCAGCAGCAGCAGCAGCAGCAGCAGCAGCAGCAGCAGCAGCAGCCACAATGGCAACAATATTAAATCATACGAGAATATCATCTCGCAAACGGGACAGAACAAAACAACTGACCTGTGCGGTGGCTGCATCGCAACCGCAACCGCAACCGCAACCGCAACCGCAACCGCAACCGCAAGCACACTCCAACAACAACACCGTGAGATACAACATGAGATACAACCGGTACAACAGCCTCCGCCGTCACAGGTTCACCACAATGAAAATGAAAGCTCTTCTGGTTGTACTGTGTTGTTTGACCACAACCATTGTATTGCGGCTTGTTAGTACTGGAACGGTATCGGTAACAGGAACCTGCCACGCCTTTGTTTTGGCCACAACGGGACCAGGAGCTTCCAATTGTTTTAAATCTACCCAGTATATTAGTAGTACCACAACAACAACAAAAACAACAACAAGACCACCAACAACACCAACTGTAAGTGAAGGTGAAAGTAGTAGCATCAATAGCAACAGCAACAATTACAGGAAGGAATTTCCGCCGTTTTTATTGTTTGCAACAGACACGACTAGGACTGGGACTAGGACTAGGACTACTTCTGCACCACAACCACAACCACAACCACAACCACAACCACAAACTACCATAACGGATGAACAACATAAATTAGCACTGTTAAAACAACAACACCAACAACTTTTGGAAGAAGCCAAACGTGAAGTCAACAACAACCTATCAACATCAGCATCGACAGTAGCCACAGCAGCAAAACCCACGGTTACTGCGACTGCGACTACGAGTACTACGACTGTACCAGATGAACAAGATGTATTGGATTGGGCCAATCGGTACACCTCTGTGGAGGCATTGCGAGAACAGTTTGGTACCAATCAGAACAAATTATGGGGTGACTTGCAGGCCAGTACAGCCCGACGATTGTACAAGACACTTTTACCAAGAGCACTGTTAGAACTGAGTCAATTAGAGAACTTGCAACCACAAGATTTGGCACCATTGGCCTATCAGGCACGTGTGGCTGCCAAACTATATGCCAGAGAACGATGCACGGTACCAGCACGGATAGCAGCAACACTGTTTGATGGATTTCGTCAGTGGATCAAGTATGGGACCTTTCAAACCAATGGAATGACCTATGATCAACTATGGACCAAGTATGCTGAAAAGATACTAACGGAGGAGGAAGAAGAAGATGAAGAAGACGAAGAAGAGGACCACAACCACCACAACCAGCATCATCATGATTTTGACGAAGACAAATCATCATTCAATGAGGAAGACCATCGTTCGGAACACAATAACCACAACGACGATATCCATCGCAATCATATGTTTCAGTCGCTACACCGTCATCATCAGCATCATTTCAACCACAACCAGTTTCATCATGATGACGACTATTTGAGTGACTCTGATCAACATGATGATGGTGATGGTGATGGTGACGATGATGATGATGATGATGATGTGCTGGCAGAACAAGTTTGTCGCAAAATTTTGGAACGAGCCTGTGTTTCGAATGAAAAAGTTGATGCTCTAGCGTTCAAGGGAACGGATTTGGCAGACGAATCACAACTACAACCGGATCAACGAAGATTGTTGGATCGAATACGTATTCAATTAGAAGCAGACATGTATCAGCTCTTACTGCCTTCTGAAGAAGATGGTGACGATGACGATGACGATGATGATACTGACGATGGTCACAGCAAAGTCGTCTCTGGTGTACCACGGAAAAGAAGTAGAAAGAATGACTCGACTACTTCGACTACTACTGTCACCGCTCATTCGGCGCAACCCAAGCTTAAAAAAGGACGGCGTTTTAGTCTCATGAAGGCATTACAGAAACGACGAAGACTATGGAAATTGAAACGACACATCCATAAAGCGCATCAACAGTACAACGAACTTCATATCGACTTGTCGTCGTCAAGTCGTAAAAAAGACCACGAAGTCTAAGGATCTTTCAGAAATAGGAAGCAAATACACTGCAAACCACAAACACACAAAAAACATGCACACAAGCTAGCTAGGAAAAGATATTAAAATTGTAAATACATGATTTTGCAACTACTACCCGTAAACGAATTGAATTGAATGCTATTTGATATACTCTACACTTCTTTCATATCGTATGATCATGCGTTTTCTGTAGTAAATGTAGAGGTGATAATATTATTGGTTCCGTACTGTTGAATCATGTATCGCCAAAAGATGTAGCAACCTCCCACAGCCAAAGCGGTCATGGTCCAAGAAACAACAGCAACGAGAGTTCGGGGTGAATAAATCAAGTACAAATGAATACCCAAGCGATCCAGCACGAATAGATACCAAAAGGCGTATCCTAAAACAAACCAACAGGCCGTGCACATATCGCGTTCGTGGAGTGTCCGTTTGGGACTTCCATGCAGTCCCTGAGCTGCTGCCAACAGAATGTTGCACACGTGCAATTGCGTCAATCGAAAACTGGTAAATCTATCCAAAAAGGCTCGTCGTTTGGTTGGAGTATCCATGCGAGAGAAAATGATTGGTCCCAGTAGAAAATTCCAAGCGACAAAGGTGAGGGTTGCCTGTGCAAGCATTGGAAATCTCAAAAACTCTCCGAGAGTTGCCAAGCAAGGATAGAGTGGTGCCAGGACGGCACACGCATGACGACACACAATGAGTGTCCAACTCTGAACGGTAAAGGTACTCCAGGCAGCAATACCCGCACCATTTTGCAGTACATCGATGGACACGTACATGGTCCACAGGAGACCCAACAGGTTGTAGTACCATTGGGTCGAATAGACGGCAAAGTAGAACAAACTACTGCTGCTGCTGCTGCTGCTGCTGCTGCTGCTGCTGGTGGTGGTGGTATTTTCTGTACAAAAGTAGTAGTAAATGGTAGCGAGTCCCAAACTGTACGTAATGACCATGAAGTATACGCACACCAAGGGATGCCAAGGACCGACACGAAATTCTATGGGTACCCAATCAAAAACTTCCAGGAAACTTCCATTCTTTACCAATACCCATTCTTTGTTGCTACTTGTGTCTAGGAAGTGCCAAACCGAAAATTCGTGTTGAAAAAAATATCGGGCTTTGCTTTTGATAATTTTAATTGCTTGTAGCTGTTGCTGTCGCAGTTGTTCTTGAGTGATAGAGGCGGATGCACCCTCATTGTTTACCATTGTACCGTACGCTGAAAGATTGCTGTTGTTTGCATGTGTGTGGTGTGTTTGTCATGTGTGGATCGAGGATAGATGGTTTTATTAGCCAATGGTAGAGTAGCTGGCTGGCTAGTAAATACAGAGTGTAGGTTCGTACTACTCGAGTAGCTTTAGCGTCAGACTTCGGTATTGGAGCTGCTAGCTAGAGCTACTAGAAACTAGTAGAGGGTAGAGGGGAGGTGTCTATTAGAAATAGGAAACTACTTGACTAGTAGCTAATTACGCAGTAACCTCTTTCAGCTACTCCGTACTCTTGAAACTCGTAGCTTGTTGTAGCGGCAGTAGTGGTGGTGATGGTGGTAGTGGTAGTGGCGCTGTGATTGAAGCCACTGCTTCAGGAAAATAAATAATGAGAAATTGGATCTTGGCTCTAGTAGTAGATAAAATAATACGATCGGATTAGGTTAACAGTTTTCATCACTCTGGCTACTACTGTACCGTACTGGTACTGTACAGAGTACGAGTAGTACTGCCTACTCTACTTATTATTAGTAATACTATTAGCTTGACTAGCTAGCTCGAATACTCTACTAGCTACAGTAGTACTCTAGCTAGTACTGTAGCTCTTGTGTAGAACTACCGTTGAGCATTCAAAGCAGTTTAACAGGGGCTGGTTTTGGGATGCGTTGGTCTTGTGTGGGTTTTTCCCACAAAAATTGTTGTGGGGAAACACCTACAAAATACAAATTTCCTTTTGATGCGGCAACACCACAAAAACAAAAATTTTGGAA
>Ga0100402_1007811_pt1 | contig 10237 bp, 11 predicted proteins | sample CryGeyme20150102_FD_80419 | JGI IMG/M metagenome (GOLD analysis project Ga0100402, IMG submission 80419) | Groundwater microbial communities from Crystal Geyser aquifers in Utah, USA - Crystal Geyser metaG 2015-0102 | ecosystem: Environmental > Aquatic > Deep subsurface > Groundwater | place...
TATATTTGTATTTACATCTTGATTATTCTCTAAACATTTTAAAATCACAAAACTTGTAGGATACTTCGTATTATTTTGCATATCACTACAACATATCTCATTAAACCTTTTTAATCGTAAATAATCAAGGTCATGAGTTTCATCAGATTTAGTTGTTTCTGATAAATTACCAATTCCTTGGAATTTTGGTTTTTTCTTTAGATGATCTGATAAAGGGTTTGAGTTAGTATTAGATTCATCTTTACCGAATTTACCCTTTTTATTTTTAGGAAAAAGTTTCCCAAACATGTCTTTATTGTCTGAAATAACATTCATTAAGTTGTCAGTTGGGTCCATATTATAATGATTTTATTGTTTAATTGTTTTATTGTTTAATTTTTTTATTGTTTAATTGTTTATTTGTTGATTTGTTAAATTAAGTTTTATATTAATATATACTATTCTAAGTATAATTGCTTTTCTAATTACCATACTATAAATACTATTTAAATATTTATTGTTTAAAACAAAATTAACCATACATCTCTAACTCAACTATTAAAATTATTAATTAAAATCATTATATTAATTTAAATGGAAAACGAAGACAAATCAAAAGTTGTGTCACAACACATAGAAAAAAAGGACTTTTCAACCTCAATCATGGATAGAAAGAAAGCCCCTCATAGGCTAATGGTCGAAGAAGCCATCAATGATGATAATTCAGTTGTTCAAATGACTCAAAAAAAGATGGACGAGCTAAAGATTTTCAAAGCCGAAACAGTATTATTAAAAGGAAAAAAACGAAAAGAAACTTTAGCTTTTGCTCTCCCAGACGATTCAGGTGTATTAGCCGATGATAAGATTAGAATGAACAAAGTTATAAGAAGAAATATTAGAGAAAGACTATCTGATGTAGTATCAGTCACTAAACAACCTAACGTACCAATGGGAAAAAGAGTTCATATTCTCCCTTTCGAAGATACTATTGAAGGATTAACCGGAGACTTAACACAAACTTACTTAATTCCTTATTTTAAAGATGTATTCAGACCAGTACATAAAGGAGATACTTTCCTTGTAAGAGGAGGATTCAGACCAGTCGAATTTAAAGTAGTTGAGACAGACCCAGAGAACTATTGTATTGTCGGAACACAAACATTGATATTCACTGAAGGAGAACCAATTAAAAGAGAAGATGAAGAGAAAGCAGACGGTATTGGTTATGATGATATCGGAGGATGCAGAAAGCAATTAGCTCAAATTAGAGAAATGATAGAATTACCTTTGAGACATCCTACTTTATTCAAAACTTTAGGTATTAAACCACCAAGAGGTGTACTCCTCTTCGGACCCCCAGGATCAGGTAAAACACTTATCGCAAGAGCCATAGCTAACGAAACAGGAGCTTTCTTCTTTTTAATTAACGGACCAGAAATTATGTCAAAAATGGCGGGAGAAGCCGAATCAAATTTAAGAAAGGCATTCGAAGAAGCTGAGAAAAACTCACCAGCTATTATCTTTATTGATGAAATTGACTCAATCGCCCCAAAAAGAGACAAAGTACAAGGAGAAGTCGAAAGAAGAATCGTTTCCCAACTATTAACACTTATGGATGGACTTAAAGCAAGAGGACAATTAATTGTTATGGGAGCTACAAATAGACCAAACAGTCTCGATGCCGCTTTACGTCGTTTCGGTCGTTTCGATAGAGAACTTGATATCGGAGTACCTGATGAAACCGGAAGAATGGAAATCTTAAGAATTCACACTAAAAATATGAAACTCGCTGAAGATGTTGATCTTTCAAAAATTGCTAAAGCTACTCACGGTTTTGTTGGTGCTGATCTTGCACAATTATGTACTGAAGCCGGTCTTCAATGTATTAGAGAAAAGATGGATATTATCGATATCGAAGATGATAAAATCGACGCTGCTATTTTAGATAGTATGGCCGTCACTGATGCTCATTTCAAACACGCCGAAGGTGTAACCAATCCAAGTTCTTTAAGAGAAACCGTAGTTGAAGTACCAAATGTCTCCTGGGACGATATAGGAGGATTAGAAGACACAAAAAGAAGCTTACAAGAAATGATTCTATATCCCTTAGAACATCCAGACATGTTCTTAAAATTCGGAATGAACCCAAGTAAAGGTGTACTTTTTTATGGACCCCCAGGATGTGGTAAAACTCTATTAGCTAAAGCTATTGCTACTGAATGTTCTTCAAATTTCATCTCGATTAAAGGACCAGAACTTTTAACTATGTGGTTCGGAGAGTCTGAAGCTAATGTAAGAGAAATCTTTGATAAAGCCAGACAAAGTGCTCCATGTGTGTTATTCTTTGATGAGTTAGATTCTATCGGTGTCAGTAGAGGAAGAGGAGGTGGCGGTGGTTCAGAAGCTAGTGACAGAGTTATCAATCAATTACTTACTGAAATGGACGGTATTGGTGTTAAGAAAAACGTATTTATTGTCGGAGCCACTAACAGACCCGATATTCTCGACGAAGCCCTACTCAGACCAGGAAGACTTGATCAACTTGTTTATATCCCACTACCAGACGAAAAAAGTAGACTTAGTATTATTAAGGCTATATTAAGAAAAAGTCCTATCGATAAAAACATTCCAATGGAATTCTTAGCAGAAAAAACAAAAGGATTTTCAGGAGCTGATCTTAAAGAACTCTGTAACCAAACTTGCAAAGCCGCAATCAAAGAGGTAATAATATTACATAATTATATACTTAATAACATTATATTAACATTATTATAGTCAATCGAAGCCGAAATTCAAAGAAATACTTTAAGAAAAGACGGAAAAGAAAACATGGATGTAAGTATTATATATAAATTATTATAATTTCTTAATCATTTAATTAATATTTTAGCTTGATCTCCCTGATCCAGTTCCAGTCTTAACCAAAAGACATTTCGAAATTGGTTTCCAAAGTGCCAGAATTTCCGTAAATGAAGGAGATATACAAAAATATATGGAGTTCAAACAAAAGTTCGAAGTTTCTTCCACTACTACTTCTAAATCTAAAAATTCGAACTTTGGATGGCCAGATGAAGGTGCAAAGAAAAAAACCAAAGAAACTAAAGATGATGACTTAGATTTATACAGCTAAATAATAATTATTATAGTTGCTTAAAAGAATATGTTTCAAATAATTAAAAATATAATTTTTGTTCTTAATTATTGTAATTATTCTTATTATAACTAGTTATAAACTTATTAAAATTATTAAAATTATTTATTTAAATTTTATCAATAACTTTACTTTTTCTATTAATTTTCTCCTTCTTCTTCGTTCATTTCATTGTTCCATAATATTAAATTTTCTTTAAGTAATTGGATAATTAAAATTGTGTCTTTAGCCTTACTTCTTTCAAGATCATCTAATATTTTTATAGCTTCTTCGAAAGCAGTTTTAGCTATTTGGCATGCATCTTCCTTTAGATTTTTTATTTCGTAATTAAAGACTGAATAGTTAAGAGCTAGACCAAGACGAGTACTACTTGATATTGGAATGTCTTTTTCAGCAATTTCGTAGGCTTCTTTATATATTTTATCTGCTTTATTTGTATTTTCTTCGTTTTCTTTACCGCTCGTGAATTCTGCTCTATATCTGTAATAATCAGCTTTTAACTTTAAGTAAAACACTTTATTTTCAGAATCCTTAGAATTTGGAACAAGATACTTATCAAGCATACTTTGTATATCATCGCATATTGCTCTCATTTCATTTTCTACTTTTGTTTTAATTTCACGTACTCCGTTTAAGTTATTGTTAGAACTTCCTCCTTTTTTTTCTTCCTTTCTTTCTAAATTTTGTAATAATCTCCAAGAAGAACGCTTGCTACCTATTATATTTTTGAAGCCAGCTGATAGGATATTTCTTTCATCCATACTTAATTTAGGTTCTACTTGAATAAATTTAGTAATCCAGTGTACCATGTCTGGATAACGTTCGGCTCTTTCGTATAATTTTGCTAAATATACATATTCTTCACGTGAGTATGATTTGTCCAACATTTTGTATTATTAATTATGTAAAATAATTATTGAATTAATTTTATAAATTATAACTTATTAAATTTTTATTAATATATTATCATGAATATTATAAACTTATTAATTATAATGAAGAAAAACTGTAAAAACTTATATTTTATTATTCACTTTAGTAATTACATTTACTTTAGGAGATTTATCGAACATTAATGGAATTATTAGTTTTAATTTAATATCAAAATAGTCAAAATATAAGTGTTCTATCATCGCTTTCCTTAATTAACAGTGCTCATATTTTTAGCAGTATATTTTCCTTGTTTATCATCTTTAGCTTGTTGTCTTCTTTCTAATAATTTCTTTCTGTCTTTATTGAGATTAAGTTTTTCAATAACACAGTATGATGGTTTAATTGGGATAAAAACTTGTTGACCTATTAAATAAATTATATAAGTATTATAGCTATAATAATATTATAAAATATAATACATACCGTTTTGTTTATCTCTTTGTACTTTATCAACATAAATACACCATCTTTTTCTATATACTTGAATAACTTTTCCACTTTTTCCTTTAGCCTTTCCTTTTTTAATTATTGTAAGTTAATGTAAGTTGATTTATGTGCTTACCTTTTAAAATTTTAACTTCGTCACTTCTAACAATTGGTAAATGTCTAACTCTATGTTTAGTTTTTAGATCTTTAGCTAATCTACAACTCATAATTTTTCTTCTAAGACTTGATGGAGCTTGGAAGTGATTTCTTCTGTTTGTTCTTCTGGAGCTACTAACTAGTTTAGAGTTATGATTATTCTTTACCTGATTGATGTTTTTTCATTTATGATAATAAATATATAATAAAAATTAATTATTAGATATAATAATTAATTAAGTTTTGTTTTAAATTTAAGTATTAATTATGTTATGTTTTAATGATTAAATTAGTTGTAATTAAAGTTGTTATAATATTATTTAGAAGAAGAATTATTATAATTATATTTATCGTTTATAGATTATTTTATTTATACAATTATCATTTATAGATGTAGGTACTATCTTATGATTTGTTTGAAAATCTTATTTCATTAGTGCCCATTGACTTTTATTTTCCTTATTTTCATCGTCTTTTTTATCTTGTTGTGATTTGTATAAGTCATCATCTATATTTATAATTTTTTGACTGCCATCTTCTTCTTGAAATTCTTCAGAAATTGTCTTAGGTATTATTAAAAACTGCTCATCTTTTAGTTCCTTTTTCATTATCCCTAGAGCATTATTTTCTATAAACACTACACTGTTGCTAAATTTAGAATTGATAGATATATTAACATCGACAAAATTATCTTCTAAATTGTACCACTCTAACTTTTCTTTTAGTTCATAACTTTGTTTTATTAGGTTAACACTGAATATGAAAATTGCTCCCGTGTAACTAATACAGACCTATATTATTTTATTATAAATTATTATATTATTTATTATACAATTTCGTTTGAGTTACTACAATTACATATTGTATTTCTGTATTCAAGGTCATTAGTACATAATTCTCTAAGGTTTATTTTTATTATAGATTTTATTTGATCGCCGACTAAGTATTTATAAGAGCTATTCAAAAAGTTTGATATTGAGATTTTGCTTTCGTTTTGCTTATCTTGCTTGCTTAATTGTACAATACTATAAATATGGATAGTTCCATTTGAGGATGAAACAGCGATATATTTTATATGATTATCCTTATCGTTATCAACAATCTTTTTATTATCCATATTATTCTTATTATCCTTAGTATCCTTAGTATTATCTTCATGCTTACAGGCTCCATCAATTTCGATAATATTTGTAATATTTGAAGTTTTTTTACCACGATATAGCTCGGAGATTAATTGAAAGTCGTTTGAGCAATAGCACTTTATGTACACTCCTTGTTCTTCAACTATGAATAGAAAATTCTGGGTCATAATTATTTTCTGTAAGTTCTTATACCCTGGATTTATTATACTTAATGGATTAAGTGTAAGAGAATCGTGAAACAATACAAATATTTCAACACTCCCGAGTTGATTTTCTACAGCGATTAAATTTTTGTTATCATTTTTATTGCATTTACAAATATCAAATAGACCAAGTAAATTCGTTTGAAACTTTATCGAATCTATAAACTTCATTCTTTTAACATTATTTTCTTCTACAATATTAAATATTGTCATCTTCTCTTTTGTAGTAACAAATATAATTTTATTCAAAACTTTAATGCTTAAAATTTCCGAATCAAAAGTTTGAGAATCAACTTTAGTTTGCTTATCTAAGTCATACAAGTTTAATTTCTTCTCAGTATAGTTATAATTTGAATTTCTACTTGACCCAACGAATAATATAATTTTAGTCTGGTAAAATAAACTTGCTAGTGAAATCTCAATATTATATAGTCCTTTATCATCACTAGTTGAACTAATACACTTGAGTGGGTTAATTTGGTATAATTTCACATTACGTTTGCTACATATACAAAAGCGAGTCTATGTAAAGTAATTAATTATTTATTAGAAAGTTAGTGATAAGTATTTTACATTGTCTTGATTGAAACTAATAGAGTTTATTTGGTGCATTTTGTTAATTTATGATTATAATAATTAAATTAATTATATTATTTATATTTTATACACTAATATAATATGTAATTTAGTTATTATCTATTATAATAAGTTAATTGATTAATTAGAATATTTAGCATATTTAGCATATATTACATGTATTAAATTTATATATTAATTACTCTTAGTTAAAGTTAGATTTATATTATTTAATTGTGTGATTATCTTATTTATGTGATTCCCGATCATTACTAATGTATAAAGTTATATTTTTATTGTAATATATTTTCAGCAGATGCTCTTGTATTTACATCATCACTTGTTGCACTAATTATAAAAGTTAATAAAAATAGTAGATATATTATGTTTAAAGTAATAAACGCTTTAAATTATTATATCTTACTCTGGATCATAAGCATCCTCAACATGATACTCGGCAGATTCTAAATATTCGGTATCGCTGCCCAAGCTAAACGAAGTAAATATAAAGTTAAACAGTGATATAATCCCAGCAACTAAAAAGACATCTCTATAAGTGAGAATATTTGCTTGAGTAAGAAGAGTTGTTGTAGTATACCTAGAAAAGTATAATTTTGAAATATAAGTAGCTAAGTAAATCAAAAGTCCAAGATTGATAACATAAACTATAGATTTAATATATTATTAATAAATATGTTAATATAATTTAGGCACTACTTACATATAAATATAATTCCTGCAATTATCATTTCTTTTTTTAACTTAGTAACTTGAGTTTCTTGTCCTATTATGTAGAACTTTATATTATCTAGTAAAAAGATTATGTTAAGTAATTTAAATTTTAAATTAAAGTAAAGTAAAGATAATTATGTTAAAGGTTATATATTATATTATATTTATATTTTACTTACATGTTTTATAAATATTCAGAAACTTAACTCCTGCCCCAACGACTGAACTAAAAGTCAGAAAGTAAATAAAATTAAACAAAATATTCGAATAGTTTGATAAAAACGCAATATAATTTGTATTTGTTAGATCAAGAGTGTATAATATAATAATATTCATTAGAGAAACACCTATATTAGTAAATTATATTTAGTTAATATATTATTATGTTTATTACCTGCAAGTATTCCTTGTATAACTAAAAAGTATTTTGATATTCTTGTTGCTATTGTCCCTATTAAATAAGTAAGATCAGCATCAAATTTAGCGAATACGGCATCTTCAGTTTCTTTTCCTAGTATTTTTTCGGCTTTTCCTTTATGAATTTGTTCCTTTTCCTTCTTTTCTTTATCTTCTTTATGTTTTTTTTCAGTTATATCTGGCTTATCAACATGTTCGAAATCATCTTTATCTTCTAAGACAAATAAAATATTATTATCTTTTGTCATTTTAGGTCTTATTTTATCTCTTTCCATATCACTTATTTTTGCGTGGCCGTATCTTGTTTTAGGCAATAAACTTGGAACTGCAAGATATTTATGTTCTTTTAAGCTTTCAACATATATTTGATAATTATCGCCTAAGTCATCGTTTAATACAAATTCATAGTTATTATCTTTATTATCATATAATTCTATATTATCCGAAGCCATATCATCTAATAATACATTAAGCTTTATAGCTCCATCAGCTAAACTTCTCTGTCTTATTTTCATTTTTGTTTGTAAAAAGGCTTGATCTATATTGTCGTAATTAACCATTTCTTCTCCTCGTTCAATACTTCTATCAAATTGATCAATATCATTTACATTATCTAATTCGTCTGGTTGATTTTCTTCTGAAAATCTTTTACTTCCCTCGTTTTCGTTTGGATCTTCATTTATGTATTCTTGTGATTTATTTCGATCTGAATATGGTTCTTCGTTAATTACTTCGTTGTTATTATTTCTTTTCTTGGGAGTTTCTTCTTTTGGGCATACATTTTGATTAAAATTATGAAATTTATTTGTATTGTTATTTGTTATAATTTAAATTAAATTAAATTATTTGTTATTAGTTATTATTTGTTATACTTATAATTTCTATTAAAAATAATTAATTAAATTAAAAGTTAACAAGGAAACTTAACCAAACTCAATTAAACACTCAATAACTCACAATTAAAGTATAGATAATTTAAATTTTAATAATAAAAAAAGATTTAATTCATTGTTTAGTATTAACTCTATTATCAATACAAATATATATTCAATAAATTTAGTATTTTAAATTTAAATTATTAAAATACACTAAACAATATTAACTTAAACAATATATTTATTAATTAATATTCAAATAATTAAATTTCAAATTAAATATTAATTAATATTCAAAATAATCAATATAATTAAACACAAAATAACATTATCACAAAGAATAATTATAATTTAATATTATATATAACTATTTACTAATTATTTAATTTATTCCTTTTATTCAAATATGCAAACACAAACAAAACCTAGTTCAACAACAATTGTCTTCTTTCTAATATCATTATTCTTTATTCAATTTTATTCATTTTCTAACTTTTATCCTAATCATTATATAATTATTAAAATATTATTATTTTTTGGAATAAAATTTAAAATTTGCTTCCGAACTTGATTTGTTAAGATACAGCTTATCATAAGAATTAAAGGAGTTTGCTAAAATGAAAGGTAAGAGCTTTTAAAATTTAAATTTCTCCTATATTATTAATCTTTTTGATCCAAAAAAGTATTTAGGGAATGGGCTACTTAACTCTCCATTAAATAAACCTAAATTCTTCCATTTTTGTTCGTTCTAAACTTTTATAAACCATTTTGTTTCAAAAGTCCGTTCTTCCCCATTTTCGAAATCTATAATATTTCTTCTATTTTTGCTTGATTAAATTTTATTTATATTTTAGATAATAGCAGAACGAATTTTCGACATAGAAACATAGACACGTCGCGTCCTCTTACGATCTTCAGAGACATAACCTTAATTTCCAAAAAGGAAGACTTCGATGAAAACTATAAATGTACTCCAGGTGTCAATTTAGGACCAAATGAAATTAAAATCGATAAACAATACATTATTGAGAAAGAAATCAAAAGAGTACTTGAACTATTTGAAAGAAAAAAAGTTATTGTAATTCCAAAAACCGAAGTTATTGAGAAACCAAAGACAAATTCAGAGCCAAATGGGTATTCTGTAATCGAATATATTCAAACTAAATTTGAACGACCTCGACATTATATTGTTTATTCTGATAAAGAAAGACAATTTCTTAACGCTGATAAAGAATACGAGGCTAATATAAACGATAATAATTTTCTTAAACGACATGAGGAATTTAACCTTACTGTAGAAGAGTTAGAGAAAATGATTACTATTTTAGAACATGATGTATCAGGAGAAATGATTCCGCTTGAAAGGGCAGAGTATCTTCTATGCGAGCTATTTAAGTGTAACTTTAAAGATAGTCCTCAGAAAAAGCAGCACTTTGAGTCAGTTTACAAAGTAATTATTATAAATTTTGATTTAATTTTATTATATAATGCTAGTATTGGAGTTCAAGAAGAGAAGAATCGAAAAAGTCCTTACTAAGGAAACTATGGAAAGAACAAAAATTCACCGATAAATTCCTACAAAACACATTTAAAAAGAGAGATCGCGAGAAAATGCGAACAAGAAGATATAAAAAGAACGATCAGGAA
>Ga0100402_1007819_pt1 | contig 10230 bp, 7 predicted proteins | sample CryGeyme20150102_FD_80419 | JGI IMG/M metagenome (GOLD analysis project Ga0100402, IMG submission 80419) | Groundwater microbial communities from Crystal Geyser aquifers in Utah, USA - Crystal Geyser metaG 2015-0102 | ecosystem: Environmental > Aquatic > Deep subsurface > Groundwater | place...
AAACTGGAACTTCTAACTCCATACCTTAAGGATCCTTTCTCAGAGAGATGAGAGGCTGGTGTCAGAAAGGAGTTGTTTCTGAGAAATTTATTGAAATTAGTCAGCCTCCTTTCTTCATATGGATACTCCTTTTCTGGTTTGTATACTAATCCCATCTTTTCGATTTGTCCTTTATTTTTGCTATTGGAAAAGTAACCTTTGAGGTAAGGATCAGCCAAGGGGTTGTAGTAAGGCAGAGGAACTTCGTTGACATGATAAGTGTGGATGAAATCTTTCTTGGGAGAGGTCTCCTTCTTGCTGTACCTTCTTCTCATCATAATAATTTTAACAATTGATAAATCACCTATTTTTTATTGTTCAACTATTACAATCATTAGCAAATAGTTAGCAAATATCATTTCAAACTGCTCCTCATGATTCTTTCCCCAACTTTTTAGTGCTACAGCACTTTGCTGATCTATTTTGTCTTTTCCCTTGTTAGATCAGAGAATGTGGAGTAAAGAACGCTGCCTGTGATTCTCTATTTTTTCTTTTCAAAATAGCTTTCAAAACTGAAATTTGGTTGAGAACTCTTTTTGCATTTGATATCCCCTAAAATCTTCTTGTCTTAACTTGACATGCGATATCTGAAATGATTGTTCATTTTTTGGTCTAGTATCTGACTTTTCTACGGAGAGTAATTACTCAAAGCAATCGAATTGTATCTCATATTCCTAGCTGCGAATTCAGGATGTTACTTGAGATGTTATTAATATGTGCTGCTATTTAGTTGCTTGCTTTTGTTGGGTCCTTGAAGGACTTCTCTCTTAACATCAATTGTCTGAGATAATCTCTCAAGTTTTCTGGGCTTGCTGACAAATGACACATATTTTCTTTTTCTTTCTTCCTATTGCTTCTCTTCATCACGCATTGCTTTCATTTCTGGGTTCATGATTTATAATAATTCATCATAGGTCTTATTATGGATGTCCCTTTTGATAATGAGAGTGTTGAGTTTTTTCCTTCTTTTCATATCTTTGTAAATCTCAACAAAATTGCCAGTGTCTCCATAAAAATCGATGCTTTCGTTCCTCTTTGGCAATCTAAATTTGATAGTCCTTTTGGGAGCTTCTGTTACGATGCACTCCATTATTTATTGCAAGTAAATTGAGCCAATATCATTAATGATCCATTTAATTTTCAGCTTACTGACATAAATTCGAGAGGCCATAGCGAGATAGTGTGCTATTTTGTATACCATAACCTAGACATACTGACTGGGGTTCTAAACCATAAGTTCATGATCGATCTCCTAAATAGCCTATAGCTCCCGATATCCTTAATCATATTTATTCAGTCCACCTAACAAAATCATGATATCCAATTCAGCTCTTTTGTCGACCTCAAAATTTAGAAATTATGAATCGTAGATATATTCTGAGTATAGAATGCTTTCTGTTTATTTTTTGTACTTGATGTAGCTCTGAAAGTATAAAACTTCATTTTATATTTTATCCTTCATTTGAATCGTAAACATGTCGAACTCTATTTGATTCAACAATTGGCAATTGCCATCTGAATACATGACCAGACAGAAGGGCTATCGTTAGTTCATCTTGTGCTATTAGAGAGAAGCTATCGTATACTTTTCGTTTTTGTGAAGAATATATCTTTTGACAGTGTTTTTGTTTGATTGCAGAAGAGGGGAATTGCATCCTTCTGGAAAGGAAGAAGGAATCACAGTATCGTAATATTTCATGTGCAAAAAGTCAGGATTGACCTTTTCTACGATCTTTTTGTTAAAGTTCTGTTAAAGTTGTGACTTGTATTACCTTCTCATTCTGACGATTGTTGGATAAAGTAGCTTCAAAGGCATAGTGCCTGGAGACTTAAAGATTCGACCTTATTTGGAAGTATGGCAAATCTCAAAGCAATCACCTACAACAAAGAATAAGTCAGGAATGTACAATTTTAGAGAATGACCTCCACTTAAGGTCAAACCATCAATAATTTGTTGATAATTTTGAGCTGCTTCGAGACTTGTTGATTTGAGAATCTAAGGCTTTATTTCTTCAACCTACTCAAATCTTTGGTCAAGACACATCTTGCACCGACATAAGCTTCGATGAGGCAAATGATCTTTCTTCTGAATTGTTGCTTAAAGATCATTTAAGATAACGGGAGAGTTATCAACAGAAGGAAGGGGGACTGAAGCTTGCATTTGATTAGTCTTTTTGAGGAAAGGCATCTATATATTAATTTTATTAGCAATGAGGCATCATTACAGGCCCAATCAGACCTTTAGTTCTTTCAAATCTCAAAAAAATACTTAAGCTTCTATTGATCCATCCACTCCTCGAATTCAGAGTTTCCGTCTTAAGCCGTCAAAATCTACTTCATCGGCTCCTGTTGATGCTAAAAATCCTGAGATATACTTCAACAGCGACAAACGTAAATCATATCTAAAGAATGTCATTGATAACTACTTCAACTTCCCTGTATCACAATCTAAAAGAACGTCCATTAGAATACCTTCTCCGCGTTCAAACAGTAGACTCATCAAGAGGAACGATGTGTATACCAGTCAAGGCATCAAAAAGAGACCTGTTATTTCAGCAACAAACAAAGCTTTTCAGTTTAGCATAAATGCTCTTTAGTCATCAGACCAGCTACCCATAATCAGCTAGGTTGGATTTATTAGAAGACCGATCAGTTCACAAAAATCTCAAAGTTCAGGATTTTTCAGAAAGCTTGATCTTGAAGACAGCCTATTCAACGATAGTAGCAGATCCATCCATGACTCTAAAATTTTCAATCAATAAATGGCAGATTTTTAGAATAAAAGCAGCAATACTCAATCAAGTCATCAAAAAAGCAAAAAGATAAATGTAAGGGTGTTCGCAAATGACAAAGATGAACAGCTAATTCGTGAGAAACAAATTAAAAAACTAGGATATAACGTGTTATGGCATTAGACCTAACACTCGACAGTAGTTGTCTATCCAAAAGTCAAAAAATTGCAAGAGATATGTTATTCAATAATCTAAGACAAGAAAGGAGATGACCCTCTGGTTCTGATCTATCCGAAAGAGTACTACTTTAGGCTATTTGCAAATTAATGTGAATAACTCATAGATATTCTGGTCGGTATGGCAAAGACAATTGCAAAAGGCAAAGGAATTGTTTCCTGTAATCAGATCAATATAAAAAATATTATTAAGCTGGAGGAAAAAAGATTTTAGATTTGTGACTGGAGTTGTGCTGCGATTCACTAAAAACTCAAAGTTCGAGAGAGATAGTTCGATAAATTTCACATTCCATACTGTAAGATTGAGGATAAATGGATGGTTGCTCCTTAATATCTGGCTCCTGAACTACTCAGAGCTATATAGCTGTAGTCTTACGAGCATCTATGGGGTCAAAAAGGAGGAATTTCAGCCTGTGATGTCTGGTATTTGTATACCTATATAGGTCTTTAGGATGTCTTCTGCTTGAATTAATTACTCTGATTCCATTAGGTCAAATAAACCACTGTGCAATCAAAGGAGGATCCCATTCAAAAAAAGGTATTCTTGGCATCAAAACTCCAACATCAGATGGATTACTTCAAAAACACAAATATTTTCGTACTCTTGCTCTAAGGCGAATCAAAGAACATATCCAATAATTCAAGTTGACTATCCCTCAGAAGATAATCAACCTCTTACCTCAGATGATATAATCAGATCCTGCAAAGCGAATTTCGGTGTCTGAAATACTTCAGATTCTACAATGATATTGATAAAATAAACTGAATAAACTATCACATATTTGGCATCTGCCCCATGTCCCATCCTGAATGGTTGAGCTTGAATTCATTATTTATGCTAAAATTATTTGGATAATTCCCCCGACAAGGTCTGCCCATCATTTTTTCTCCAAGATTGAAATCAGCTTGATCGTAGTATTATCCTCTTTCGCCTCTTTTGGAGCTTCTTCCCTCAGTATAATAACTCAAATTCTGATTAGAAGCACTGGGATTAATAGGAGGTTGGATGCGACTTTTGTATTGTGGCTTATAGTAGGCTGGTTTTCGATTCTGAGAGCAGGTATCTTTGATGAGATCAGCCACATCAATGGCATTTGGATCAGCCATATATAACTGCCTTTGCAAGCTGATGATTTACCCGTCAAGTTCAGCTATATTTCTTCTCAGTCCCATGATCTAGCTGTTGTAACCTTTTTCCAAGTTAAGAATCGTATCCTCAAGTTCCAAAATAATCTATTATTTCTGAGCTAATTTCATTTCAATAGGTTCTTTAGAGTTGGGGGTTTCTGGGAATTAATTATGGTTCTGGCTTGGCTCTATATCACTATCTCTATATGGCTTTTTATTATTTTCCATTTCCTCAAGGATTTTGGTTGTTGTATCGTTGAAAGCTTGGCTGCTCTCAGCTTTTGCTGGAACTTCAATTTAGATATAAGTAGGCTTTTAAGCCAATCTTTTGTTGAGAGTTTCAATAAGCTAATCTTGTTGTTCACATTGTGTGATAGCTGCTATGAGTTTTTGCTATAGTTAATGACATTTGTCAAGCAAATGTTATTTTTCGTTTTGCAGTTCCTAAACTTTATCTTAATCATTTTTATTGGGCTTGATATTATCTTATCCGAGCAAGCCCTAAAGTTATTGAGTATACTAGTTGCCTTTGTTGGTTTTTCGCAAATTAGTTAGTTCCTTGTCTTTTCTTTCACTCTCATCTCTTAGCTTTTATATCTATTCTTTGAGTTAAGATACCTCTTCAACCATTTTCACTGAGTATTGATCGGTTTAGCGTATTTGTTGTTTGCTTTTGAATTTATGAGGAAGCCCAAATTGATATCCAGGTTCTACATCCAGAGTATGCCGGAATTGTCTTTTTCTATCTTATTTCTTTTCTGAGATGATTTCGAACACTCTTGAAGGAACCCCATCTCCGAACATTGATATGGATTGTCGGATTTCCTACAATTTGCATTGATAAGATTTTGTATTTTACTCATTAATCTCCTCAAGTTAATCAATAATTTCATTCTTTTACTTGATTTACATACTCACTCTATACATTTAAGCCTGTAAATTTGCATTCTGCTCAAGTAAGCTCTCCATTGTGTCCTTCAATTGCACATTCTGATTCTCATAATCATTCAACTCTTGTCGATATTTTTCACCAAGAGCTTTGACAAGAACTTTGATCGCTTTTTCGTTAGTTTCATCATCAGAGTACATCATAAGTTGAGACAACAAATCAGCGGTAGTAAGTTTTTATTCTCTCTCCCCTCCAATACCACTTGACATTTAGGAGAAATATTGCGAGCTCACCTGTTCACTTGGAAGCCATTTTTTACCTTATCTGAACTCTTGATAATCATGTTTAACACTCTTGGTTCGCTTCTGATAATCAGACAGTTCATGTTCTTCAAGAGAAAACCTTTCATCCCTTTCAAAACGTTCCTTTTGCTTCTCTAACTGAGCCACCAGCTCCTCCTATCTAATCTTGCTATTTTTCAACTATTACTCAAGCTATTTGATTTTTTATTCTTTTTCAGTTTCAAAACCTTGACCTATTTCTTTCTGCATACTTTTTGGTAGCATGAGTGAAGTTGGAGATTATTTTCCTCCTCTAAGAACCTAAATTTATTTCTCCAAATCTTATATCACTTCACCTTTGGCTCTAAGTTCCTCTTGCAGATGTTACAGAACCTCTGTCATAGTGTTGATATCTTCTCTATCGTCTTCATTGCGATGATCCAAGATACGCTCTAACAACTATTTAGCCTTTTTCTCAAGTTCTTCAACGTGTTGTATGGTATGTTGTTTCTTTTCTAGCATGTTGTTGTAGTCTTTTTATGCCACTGATAGCATTTTTTAGAGTTTATTTTTGTGCTCAAGGACACCTTCTACTTAATGATTAGCTTATTAAAGCTTTTTTCCAACTGCTTCAAGTTATGCAGTTTTTTCAGTCAAAATTGTTTACAAATCATCCACCATATTTCGACCTTCCTGCTCTATTTAAACTTCTTCTGCTGTTTTGGTGCGAACAGATTATCTTCTGCTCTTTTATTCAAGTTTTTTCCTTAAATTTTAAATTTATTGGTGAAGTTCAGCCATAGTTTGGTTATTTTCTTCATACTGAAGAGTCATATTAGAGATAGTTTGTTATTTTTCGGCAATGAGCTTATATAGAGTTTCCTTTTCAATATTATTATTGTTGTTGTTTCCATCTTAGATGGCTTCGAGTTAACACAATCGAGTAGCTTGATCATTCATGAATTAAGATAGCTCTTGAATTGTATTGTCTTTTGCCCTGATGGTTTCTTCAAGATCATCTATTTTCTCTTGAAAGGCTTTTTGTTCTTCTTCTCTAGATTTAGTGGCATTTTCCTTATTTTTGAATTCTTTTATCCCTGATTACACTAAATAACTTTATTTTGAGGTGCCTTAACTTTTAAATTTAAGACCCTCAGATTTTCTATCAACACTTATTTCCTGACTTGACTTTAATTCTTCAATTTCAAGCTATCTGATTTATATTTTCTTTTCTAACTCCTCAACAATTCTTCCTTTTTCCATGATTTGTTGTTCCAACCGTTCAAGCTGCTCAAGCAAATCGGATATTCTGGTTTCGTATTTATCACTAGCTTTCTCACTTAAAGAAGATGAATACAGCCTTCCATCTTTTTGTGGCTACCCTTTTTGATACCTTAGAAGTTGTTCTTCAAGTTCAGCGACCCTATCAGCTTGCTCGTTCATGTATTCGGAAAGTTCAGCAATGGTTTGTGCTTTTCCTTCAATTATAGAATCGTAATCGTTTTGAGCATCTTATTTTTCTTTAATTATTCCTGTTAGTTTCTATATTTCATCTCTATTTTTGCCAATAATGTTCCTCAACTCCCGAATAATCTCAATATTCAAATTAATTTCTTCCTAAAATTGGCTTTTATCCTGAGGATTATTTTTAATTTCGATGCTTTTGGCCATGATACTGGTTGGATCTTCAGAAGCTGAGGGTGATCCTTCTTCCTCATAGTGAATGTTGACCGAAGAATCATTCTTTGCCTTAATCAAATCTTTCAAAATACATATGTCTGTGTCCATCTATGCCTTTTATGCCTCCAAGACAGCTATTTGCTTGTAGCATTAGGCTAGAGATTATGCTATTTAAGTGTAACTTTCCTGTTTGTTTTTAATAATTGCTTCTAGATCCTCAATCTTTTATCTAAGCTACTCTATCAATGTAGCATCTTATTTTTATTCCGATTTGATTTATGAATTTTTGGACATTTAAATCGAATTAGAGATCTCCTTTTGTACCTTTTCGTTAAGATATTATCTCATTTCGGAAAGATTCAACTATCTGTTTTAAACTACTGCAGACATTTAGGCTAGCTTGATCTATAAAATTGATTTTTCTTCAAAAAATGTTGTCTTTTACTTGATAATCATTTTTAGTTATTCATCCTTTTTGTTCAACAGTTCTTTAAGATGAGCCACTTAATCTTCTTTGGTTGATAGTTTGACACGAACTTCAGTGATTTCTTGCTCTGAATGAAAGAAAAATTCCTAGGAGCTTATCAAATCTTATTTTTTAACCTATTGAGAGGCTTATTTTTTGTCTGCTTCATTTGATTATTCTGGTTGTAGTTTTGCAAGAAGTATATCTCTTTCTTTCTCCCATTCTTACTGGAGTAGTTGATGTTGAACCTACATTTACTGAAACTTTTGATCATATTGCGAGCACTTGGCTGTCATTTAAGTCAAAAACTATCCAAGTTCAGCCAATGATAGTTCTTTGCTCACAATTACTTGGCTCAGACGAGCATTCTCTTACTCAAGCGATTCACATGTTCTTTCCTATATCTTTTATTCTAAAACTGTCATCTTTTAACTTTGAGTCTGAAGAAATTCAGACAACTCAAGTATTGACTCCTCTTTTAAGGCAATCATAGATTCTAGCTACTTGATTTTGTTCTCATACATTTATTTTAGCTCAGGACCAAAAGAAGCATTTTATTATTTCTTTTGATCCAAATTATTCCCCCTTATTTATCCTGATTCACTCCTTATATTATTTCCTTATTCTTATTATTGGGCTTTTGGGTCTCTTTCTACTACCTCGTTATTATCATTTTCTTCCTATCTTTAAACTTAATCTTTAACCTTGACCTCATTGATCTACCTCAACTGTCTCTGGATTTATTCCAATTGCTTGTCTTTTTATTCCAGCTTATTTTCGTAGTTATTGATCGTATTGATGCTTTCAGAAGTCAGCTGATTGATTTTGTTGGCCTGTTCTTACATATATTCAGTCAATTAATTAACGGTATTGCTTTTCAGCTACAATGATTCTTGCAGTTCTTTGATTTTCTGCTCAAAAACACTGGCCTCTTCTCCCTTTGCAGATGTTTCATCCTGCTGGTTTTTTTAGAGACGGGTGTAGTTTATCAGTTATTCCCTCGCTTCGATTAGTTGACTTTATAGGAGAACAATGGTCCCTCCTTTTTCTTCAAGATCAAGCTTTAGTTTCTGAATAATGCGATTGCGCTATTTGAGTTCATTTTTGAGTTGCTGATGTTCTACTTCCTGGGTGGATTTACTGTCTTCTTATTGGATGTATTTTTTGCTGGGGTGTTTCTAGTATTATTTGAGTTTATTTCTGTTGTTTTCGATTTGTGCCCTGAGAGCACTATTTTCTTAGCTGACCTGCTAATACTGCTGAAACATGATTTGATTCTATCTGTTTTTTGAGTTAATCTAACTTTAAAGTCCGCTTACTAACTGCAATAACAGACTGTTCTGATTCTTTAACTCCTCCATTGTCCTTACTTTCAATATATTATATCCCAATCATCAATCATATCTATTTATCAACCAAACAATATATTTACCTATTAAAATAATATGCTCCACACATACATACTATCATCAAGAAGACAGGTGGTCAAGCATGCTCCTTTGTTCCTAAAAGCCCCACTTTATTTTGTATTCTAACATATCCGGCCAAGCCAACATTGAAAGATATCGTCTCTAGCCTTATTAGCATACTTACATGTGCTATGTAGTACTTTGATAGTTTCAATAGCTCTGCGTCTTTTAAATTGACCCGATTTTCGAATACCAACTTTCTCAATAGACCATGAAGGACCTCCTCAGTTGGTCTTTCTTCATAGTTCATCTCGAAATGCTACTAAAACACTCTGAATTTTTTGATATAAGCCTAAGCGAAATGATTTTTGAAGTGATATACCGGCATGTGAGGATGGACTTTGTGTGAGTACTCCCCGAAGAAATATGTTTGAGCATTGTAGTCAAATTTTTCGAGTTCCAGTTCATTTATGGCTTCAGATCTTCCTTTCTCTTCTTTCTACGTGAGTAATGCTATACCAATCTTGCCTTGAGGATCTGAAGATGCATCGCCATCCAGTTTTCCTAAAACCTATCCTCACTTTTGATAAGAGGAAATTAGTTTTCCAGAATTGGAGATTCTTTGAAATACGTAAACATTTATTTGAGAAGCAAATATGTTGGTGATCTGAATAAGAGATCCTTGATACTTTTTGGTTTGCTAGAAGATCATACTGAGAAAGCCAGGTGACACATCTATCTACACTTCTTTAGGGACCTTCGCGATGAGTTTATCTATGAGTTGGCTGCTGGTGCAAAAAGTTCGCCTAATATATTGGCTCAACATTTAGATTTAATACTATGTTATGATGATATTGTGCTATCTGTGTGATAGGATTAGATTAGAAGAAAAGGGTTGTTATATAAGTTCTTACATGTCAGAAATAAAGATATAATAATATGGGTGTAGGAGGTAGCTCACCAAAATTCTCACAGGAGTAATACAAAAAACTGGATACAGGCAAGCCGATTCTTCTACCTGGAGGCATTAAAATCGTGAAGAACAAGCTTACAGGCCTACTCGAAGGAGTGCCCGAATAGTGGGCTAAGAATTATGAGTTACCCTTCTCTATTGACTATACAAAGGTCAGCAGCACTCGGACTCTCCCAGAACCGATTCGAGCTGATGAGGATCTTCCACCTAGCATAATTACCCTCATCAACTCACAACCAGTTCAATTTTCATTGTAAGTATTTTCCTATCTAGTCCTTTTGGAGCTCAGCATAACTTCCATGTCGAAGTCGACAAACAAGGTAACTTCAAGAACTTACCAAAATAATGGGCTCAGCAGTTGAATGCTTCCGAGCAAGACGCCGAATAGCTCAATTCG
>Ga0100402_1007831_pt1 | contig 10219 bp, 4 predicted proteins | sample CryGeyme20150102_FD_80419 | JGI IMG/M metagenome (GOLD analysis project Ga0100402, IMG submission 80419) | Groundwater microbial communities from Crystal Geyser aquifers in Utah, USA - Crystal Geyser metaG 2015-0102 | ecosystem: Environmental > Aquatic > Deep subsurface > Groundwater | place...
ATTGCGCTCATCACAGATATTGCTGGTGGAGCGTGTGAGGGGGTGCTTGATGTGTATTTGGAACAGCGCCTATCACCAACTGTGCAGGTAACCCTCCATAAAACAAACGCGCTACTCGGACTGCAGCTCACGACTGAGCAAGTTGGGGCAATCCTGGCACGAATTGGCGCCACCTATCAATTGGCGTCCGATCAGGTCTTTATGGTGACTGGTCCAGCTGAGCGGATGGACCTACTCCTTGAAGAGGATTTCATAGAAGAAATTGGTCGACTGTATGGCTTATCGAATATCACATCAGTGCCGCCGGCACCACTCCCAGTGACTAGTATTAATGTCCGACAGTTCTATACAGAATTATTGCGAGAGCACCTCGTCACGCAAGGGTTTTCAGAAATTATTTCTTCGTCATTTAGAGCGAAAGATACTATTCAACTACAAAATGCTCTTGCCAGTGATAAATCGTATGTACGCAGTTCGTTATTGCATAACGTGAAAGAGGCGCTTGATCAGAATTACGCACATCTCGATATTCTTGGACTGCGTCACGTCTCTCTTTTTGAAATTGGCACCGTGTTTCTTAAGACTGAAACGAGTATCACTGAACAAACAATGATTGCGCTTGGAGTACGCACAAAGGGGGATGGCTATTCAGCTAAGGATGACATGCCCCTCAAGTTGGCCTGTGATGCGGTTGATCGGGTGCTCGGGAAGTCTCTTGCTTGGAGTGTTCATGATGGAGTCGCTGAAGCCAATCTCTCGGCTGTTCTATCAGTGCTGCCGGTGCCACTTGGCTATGCACCGGTTACGTCGCGCCCACCGGTATCGTACGTACCAATGTCACCGCATCCAACGCTGGCTCGCGATATTGCATTATGGGTGCCGACGGGAACGAACGCTACTGACGTAGAGGTGCAGCTACATGCACTGGCAGGCGCGCAGTGTGTACGGGTGAGTTTATTTGATGAGTTCACGAAAGGAGAGCGGACAAGTTATGCCTTCCGGTTAGTGTTTCAGGCACCAAATCGTACATTGACAGGGAGTGAGATCGATGCAGTGATGGTGTCGATATACACGACGCTTGCGACGATTGGTTGGGAAGTGCGGTAGTAATAATGTGACATATCGGATTACGATGACGCACCATCTGTAGACACAGAGCCCACCGCTGTAGTTTTTACCATACGGTATGAAAAGACCATGTAAATATGGTACAATAGAACGTATTAGAGAACGTATTAGTAATGTAACTATTCTGCATGGCAGCCAAGAAAGGTAACTACGATGCATCTTCAATTTCGGTTCTCGAGGGGCTTGACCCAGTGCGTAAGCGCCCTGGAATGTATATTGGTACAACTGGTCCAGAGGGTCTGCACCATTTGATTTGGGAGGTATTTGATAACTCACGCGACGAGGCGATGGGGGGTTTTGCAGATCGCGTTGAAGTGGCGTTATTGCCTGGTGGATATGTCCGGGTGGTAGATAATGGTCGTGGTATTCCAGTTGATGTCCATAAACAAACGGGCGTATCCGCGCTGGAGACAATCCTCACCGTGCTCCATGCAGGAGGGAAATTTGGTGGCGAGGGGAGTGGCTATAAAGTGTCTGGTGGACTCCACGGAGTTGGGGTCTCGGTGATGAACGCGCTTTCGACACATGTGATAGTGGAGGTACATCGAGATGGGGGTTTATATCGTCAGGAATACACCATTGGAAAACCGCGCTATACAGTAAAGAAAATCGGTTCTTCAAAACTCCGGGGTACTGCAGTAACCTTCCAAGCTGACGCGTCAATCTTTCCAGAAACCGCATACGATTTTAAAAAAATTGTAAATCACCTCCGTCAACAGGCCTACTTAGTGAAAGCGATGCAGTTGTCGGTGATTGATGCACGTCAATATTGCGGGGAAATGGCAGCGGAACATGCTTCACCCGAGAAAAGCGTGATAAAATTTCTTGAATCGATTGCAGGAAAGCAATACGTATCAGATGAACATTTCGAAGTGCCACATCAGCACTTCTACTTCGAAGGTGGACTTCGTTCACTCGTGGCGTTCAATAACCACTATCAAAAACCGGTACATAAAAATATTTTCTACGTAGAAAAGGGCTCAGTTGAAGTAGCGCTCGATGAGATGGTGCAGTCAGTTGAGGTATCGCTCCAGTATGTTGATGATATCTCAGCTCGTATCTCCGCGTTTGCGAATAATATCTATAATCCAGAGCACGGCACGCACGTGACTGGTTTTAAGACTGCGCTCACTCGAACATTAAATACCTACGCTAAGAAAAATAATTTCTTTTCGGTCAAAGAGAAGGATGCTGGCTTTACGGGCGATGACGTGCTTGAGGGAATTACTGCGGTGATTTCAGTGAAGATGCCAGAAATCCAGTTTGAAGGGCAGACGAAGGCAAAACTTGGTTCGGTGGAGGCGCGGGGAGCGGTTGAATCAGTCTTCAGCGAGGCCTTCAATATGTATCTTGAAGAAAACCCCGATGATGCAAAGGCGATTATCAATAAAGTGATTTTAGCCGTGAAGGCTCGTAAGGCAGCTAAGGCAGCTAAGGATAGTGTCTTACGAAAGGGGGCGCTTGAAGGATTGTCACTCCCCGGTAAGCTGGCTGATTGTCAAAGTAAGCGCGCTGAAGATTCAGAACTGTTCATTGTTGAAGGAGACTCTGCGGGTGGTTCAGCCAAAATGGGCCGAGACCGTAAGACACAAGCAGTCTTACCACTGCGGGGTAAGATCTTGAATGTTGAACGTGCTCGTATCGACAAGATGCTTGCTTCTGAACAGATCAAAAACCTCGTCATAGCACTGGGGACTGCGATTGGAGATGTGTTTGATATCAGTCGTCTGCGCTACCACAAGATAATTATCGCGACTGATGCTGACGTGGATGGAGCACATATCCGAACGCTCTTACTCACTCTGTTTTATCGGTATTTTCGACCGCTCATTGAGGGTGGATTTATCTACATCGCCCAACCGCCACTGTATAAGATACAAAAAGGTAAAGAGGTGCATTACGCATTCACGGATCCAGAAAAATTTGAAATACTCAAAGCGATGGGAGAGGAAGTGCATGATGATGTCGCGGAATTAGTTGACGATGAAGAAGGGGGAGGAGACGAAGCCGTTGCGAAAAAGGGCGGTAAGGCACGGATTCAGCGGTATAAAGGTCTCGGTGAAATGAACGCAGAGGAACTGTCTGATACCACCATGAATGCTGCTAACCGAGTCTTGAAGCAGGTGGAGATTGAAGATGCGGCGATGGCGGATAAAGTGTTTGATATTTTGATGGGCACTGATGTGTCGAGCCGTAAGTCATTCATTCAAAGCAATGCGAAACACGCTAATTTGGATATATAGGAGATAGGCTCGAAATAGGCACAAAAAAGTCCTGGGTAGTCACAGTGAGTCAATACTTGAACTGCTGTAGCAATCTAGGTGTGTGAATCCAACGAGTATTGGCAGGGTACGTGGCCCGATGTAGATTATTTCTATGCCTGGTACGCTGATACTTATGGCTGGGAGATTGATACCTAATTGATCGTGACTATTTGTGAGAAGCGATTGTTTGTCACATTGCGGTCGCTTGGGTCAGTGACGGTCACTGAAAAACTATGAGACTGGGCTTCGGTGGCAGGGAAGCCAAGGGTAATAATCGATCGTTCATTTGGCTTCAGGGCGATTTGGCTGGTTGAGGTGTATGTCTGACCAGGGAGGCTGGCCCGATAGGTCCACGGACTTGAGGTCTTGGTACCGATATTCTTCACTTCAAATTGAACGGCTCCAGACATAGTACGAGTAAGGGGGGTGGTAATAAAGGTATTATTTACGATTGTACCAACACCAAGAAAGCGTACACTGAGATCAGTTGTGCCATTTGGATCTGACGTAGGAATCGCGTAGATGTACTCCTGAGTATAGGTTGGTGGAGTAGTGATCGAGACTGATCCATTTGGCGTGACGTCTGGTGTGCTTGAGGTCACTGACGTAGTCGTAGAGGAAGTGGTGCTTGTGTCATTAAATTCAGCTAACGACTCATTGATGATGGCTACCGCTTGGGTACCGCGAGCGACTGGTTCAGTATCATTCGTGCGCAGAAATGCGATTTCATAGGTTAGTTCTGCAAAGCGTTCCTTTTCTGAATCAGGGCGAATCGTTACCATGTCGACGTTACCGAGGTTGTAGTTCGTGTCACACGCAATACTCGTTAACCCAGCAACTCCCTCTAGATCGACTGCTACACCCTCGGAGCAGGTGTACCGAAACACATAACTTCCTGGAGTGTCCGTCGTACTCCACCTGATCGTTGTCGCCTTTCCAGACGTGATGGTTCTCTCATCAGCCACGAGGTTGATTGGCTGTATTTCATTTGGTGTACCACCATCAGTCTCCGTTGTTGGCTGTGTGCTATTCGGCACAGCGCCCTGGTATTGACGTACTCCTTCTGCGAGTGAGGCCAGTGAGGCAAAGGCACCTGGTACGACGTGAACGAGTTGCATGGATAGCCACGCGATCGCAATAATAATTCCGATAAAGCCGGCGACGGCAAGTGACTTGATTACTCGAGTTTTGCCCGTGGATTGATTACTAGACATAGTTTTAATACAGTACCATACTCAGCATATATTGTCAATCTTCAATGAATCATTTGTGAGATAGAGTGTCAAGCAAGGAGTGGGCACATCATTAACATTGACTTTTTATTATTACGTGTTATTCATAAGAATTATGAAACCTACTCTAAATGATGTGTGGGACGTGGTGTGGGCTAAGAAATTCTCTTTCCTTGGTGTTTTCTTCGTAGTTTTCTTCTGTACGTATATGACCTTAATGGTGCTTGATATTTTACCTGAAGCACCGGACACAGAGACAAATGCGCTGCTCCTCGAAACAGCCCCTGACCCTAGTAGCACTTCGACAGTCCAGCTGCTATCTGAGTCGTTAGTAGGGGACTGGGAAGAATCAGGAACTGAGGAGAGTCTAGATGTTGTTGTACCGAGTGCACCAATACGGATTACGATTCCACGTCTTGATCGCTCAGTGGCGGTATTAAACCCGGTGTCACGCAGCATTGCTGATTTGGATGAGGCACTGCTTGCTGGTGTGGTTCGGCACCCTGATTCGGCCCTCCTTGGACAACCAGGCACGGTATTTATTTTGGGTCATTCGAGCTATCTACCCGCAGTACGGAACCGTAATTTTCAAGCGTTTAATGGTATTCAAAATCTCGCCTGGGGGGATATGATAGAGCTTGAAGGGGCTGGGGGAGTGTACATATATCGAGTTGAGCGTGTCTATAAGGCACGGGCACAGGAGGTGGTGGTACCGATCGCTGGTGATACGGAGCGTTTGGTACTCGCAACGTGTAATAGTTTTGGTAGTGTAGACGATCGCCATATCGTTGAGGCGGTATTAATTTCTGTACGGAGCTGAACTTGACAAATGAGCTATAATCAGCTATAGTTATAATATAGTTTGCTCCTCGTTGTAGTGATAGAAGGGAACAGTTCATTGGCATATATAAGGTGACAGAAAGCGAATCAGTTTCGTAAGCTTCATTACTCTTGCGTACATGGGTGTAGGTGAGGGTATAAATTTTAGGAAATCGCTTAATTACTTAGTATGTTACATATCATTACAAAGACGCAACGCATTGCGACCGTCACACTCATGCTTATGAGTGTATTCTCTGTTGGTTTACCAACGCCAGCGTTAGCCGTAACTGTTGAGAATACTGATTCAATCAATATTGATACGTCTACTTCGGTTGTACAAACGTGTCGCCTTGAGACGTCCGCACATGTTGTAAATGAGGGTGGTTCAATCACATTGTCATGGTCAACAACGGGGTTTGATACTGCGACAATTAATGGTGCAGCAGTAACTGTGGCGAGTGGTAATCTAACGATTACTAACATCACTGAAAGTGAAACTTACACGCTCCGTGCAACCAGTGAATCAGGGGGATCTTGCACCGCGACAGTAGATGTCTCATGTATAAAAATTGATACTCCACCAGTTCCCGTTCCGAAGTGTGAGCTATCACTCTCTAAATCAGCGAGTGCAGCTACGGTCACTCCTGGACAAGAATTCACCTACACCCTGACGATCGAAAACACAGGCGATGCTGACTGTACTGGCGGTGGTGTAAAAATTGAAGATAAACTCGCTACCAATCTGCAATTTTTGGACGCCACAGCCTCAAGCAATATTACGCTTGGCTATGGGACAAAGTCGGTCTACACTCCAGCTGATCGTATCGTACGCTTTAATGGTCATACCCTTACTCCTGGTGAACGAGGAATAATGACGATCCGAGTTAAGGCTCCAGCTCCTGCTGTGTGTGGGGATGTATCAATTGTAAACACTGGAAAAACGACTGCCAAGGAATTGAATAATTTCCAGACCTGGATTACGAGTAATACTGTGACAGTTGTTGTTGATAATGATTGTGTGCCGGTCACACCAAAACTCTGTGTTCCTGGTGATGAGTATTATAATCCTGAAGCAGATTTACGCGGAACCATCACACTGCCTGGTAGTGGCACCGTGACGAATAGTTCAGACTACTGTGACTATACGATGGGTCTTGCATCATACGAGAAGTTCGATGAAGTGATTGATAATCAAATCATCTTTGACCGAGCTACCGGTGTGGTTGCTGCTAACAGCACCAAGACACTCACCATTACAGTGCCGACCTGCGCGTATCAAATTGATCTTTTCTATGGTCCAGTTCTTGAGTCTCTCAAGGGTCAGCGATATGGAGATCGTTTACTGGCGGCCAAGCATGTGAATGGCGCTAACTATTGCGGAGTGCCAGTGAAGCCACAGTGTCCATACACGAGTGCTGATGGAGTGGTGGTAGATTTTGGGGATGCTCGGATCTTTAGTAGTCGTGGCGCGGCACAGTCACAGTCGACTCCGATCGCAGTCAATCTGCCAGTCGGAGAATACTCGGTGCGTCTTGTGGCGTGGGATGGATACTCAGGACGACAGACTGTCTGGCAACCAAATGAGCGCTATCGCGCAGTGGTGGCTGATGCAGCAGGAGCGATAGTAAAGACCAATGATACAAGTGATCTGACTGACAACGTCGTGAGCGCACTCTTTGATGCGCAAGTAAACAGTACGCTTTCCGTGAATCGCCTTGGTACCAAGGTCTACGCTGAGCATAGTGTGTATCCTGATACGTCATCGCCAAACAGTCTGAATCCTATTTGTGCAGTATTTACCCCAATTGAGATAGAAGATCCAGTGCCGACCTGTGATGCCTTTACTGCCGCTCCAGCCGCCATTCTTAAAGGCGCAACCACAACACTCGCGTGGGAAACAACGAATGCAACCCGAGTGGTTATCAATAATGGTGTGGGTGAGGTAGCGGGTGATGGATCAACGATTGTTGCGCCACTGCTTACCACAAGCTACCAATTAACCGCATTTGGTGTTGGAGACACCAGTGTGAGTTGTGCTGTCCCCGTAACCGTGACAGAACCGCCTGTAGAAACTCCGTTTACGTGTGAAAATAATGTCACCTTTAGCGCGTCACCGATCAATATTACGCAAGGCGAATCTTCAACTCTGACCTGGACGACAACAAACGTGGATAGTATTTTAATTAGTGGTATCAACGCTACCGCGCTAAGTGGTTCGCAGGCTGTCTCTCCTACAAGTGACACGACGTACGTACTGACTGCAAAGCAAGGAACTAAAGAAGTGAATTGCCCCGTTTCAGTTGACGTGGAAACCGGTGGAGGAGGGGGAGGTGGAGGTGGTTCTTCGACCCCGCGTTGTGAGCTCACTATCTCCGATCGAACCATTACTCGCGGTGATGAAATCACGCTACGATGGGATACCTCACGAGCGACTAAAGTAGAAATTACTGATGATCGAGGGAATGTGATTGTGACGACAGACGACAAACTGGGAGATGACAAAGAAGATCTGTACGATGGTTCAATTACCTTGACACCAACCCGAAACACGGAATATACGCTCGTAGCTGCTCGTGGATCACGTGACCGAGAATGTCGCGCTAAGGTAGAGTTAGAAGAGGATGAAATCGTCGTCCTCGAGATCCGTGACCAACAACCATTGGTGGCTGGCATTGCTCTCTCAGCAGTTCCATACACTGGCTTTGAAGCTGGACCACTGATGACTATTATGTTCTACGCTCTCTTGGTCTCTTGGGCACTCTACATCGCGTATGTCGTCGTCGTACGACCACAATTGGTTGGTCAAGGGGAGGGAACACCTCTCCTGGCTCCAGAAGCGACCCGAGCAATGCAAATGGCTGAGGAAATTCGTCCCGATGTCTTCGTAACGGTAACGCCACCAACGACAAAGCCACTCGTCTCAGATGTGCCAGCCAATCTCCCCACAGGTTCGGTCTCGATTGGTTACGATGCGGTTACGGCTGAGCCGGTCGTTGCCGATCCACACCCGCACCAAGCAACGGACGCGATTGTCACCGCACTGGAAGACCGTGCACATGCCCAAAAGGCACTCCTATCAAGTGATGCGGTACGATACTTTATTGCGACGACAGAAGGCTCAGTCGAGCGCTTTGCAGTCCTAGATCAAGTGATCTCAGAGGCAAAGAATCAGTATCCACTTGAAGACGGCTGGATCGTCGTCAATGAAGTTCGCATGCGAGGCTTGTGTGAGGAATGTTTAGTGACTGCTACGGCTGCCCCAACAAGCTTCGTACCAGCTACCGTTCCAGAGGGTTCTGGCTCACTGGCTGAAGCAATTGTAACGGGCAATGTGGTGGCGGCATACGCCATGATCGGTGCTCGACCAATGTTTGCGCTCGCTGATGCTGCAGCTGATTTCGATGCGGTCGTGCGACTGCGAAAGGGTGCGGGTGCAAGTGTGTCAGACATGCTTAAGACTGAAACAGCGAGACTTACTGACACCCAACTCACCGATATTATCACTGCTTTAACGGGTGCTCTTGATGGTACCTATACGGATGAGGCCTCAGCAGTTAAAATGGCGATTATGAAAGCGGTTAAAGTGGCTGCGTCATAAAAACTAAAACTAGATAGTCATAACGAAAAAACCTGCTCCACCGAGCAGGTTTTTTCGTGCGTCAGTACCTTTAGACTTTTGCTTCGATTTCGGTGAGTAAGTGGTCACTGAGCGCACTGTGCGAGAGCGTGCTCGTTGTTCCGTCTCGGCGTTCGAGTGTTACAGTCTTGTTGGTGACTTCTGTGTCGCCTACGACAACGAAGTAGGGAAGCTTGTCTTTTTTAGCGCCACGAATTTTTTTGCCCATCGACTCATTGCTATCGTCGAGACTGGTCCGGACACCGATGGCCTTGAGTGCCTGATAGACTTTTGTAGCGTATTCATTGTGTTTTTCGCTCACGGGCACAATACGGACCTGTTCTGGCGCGAGCCAAAGGGGGAAATTACCGCCAGTATGTTCAAACAACACGGCGGTGAATCGCTCAATGGAGCCCATGATGGCACAGTGCATCATGACGATACGCTCCTTTTCACCTTTTTCGTTAATACAGGTGAGATCAAACCGTTCAGGTAGGTTCATATCGAGCTGGATCGTTGCTACTTGGTGCTCGCGACCGAGCGAGTCCTTGGCCATGAAGTCGAGCTTCGGACCATACATCGCTGCCTCTCCCGGGGCTTCAAAGTAATCTGCCTTTCGTTCGACCGCGATCTCGCGGAGTGCTTCTTCCGCAATCGTCCAGACTTCTGGTGTACCGAGATACTTATCAAATTCACTTGGTTCATGGAAGGAGAGTCGAACACGGAGCGAAAATCCAAATGTGCCATAAAACGTGTCAATAATATCCCACACTCGGAAGAACTCGTCTTTGATTTGGTTTTCACGACAAAAAACGTGACTGTCATCTTGAGTAATTGAGAGTACCCGGGTAAGGCCACCAAGCTCGCCTGATTGCTCGTCACGGTAGACCATGGTGGTTTCGGCGTAGCGTTGGGGCATGTCCCGGTAACTGTGCGGCTTACGATCAAAGATCTGGGTGTGGTGTGGACAATTCATTGGCTTCAACGCATACTCTTTGCCTTCGCGGGTAGTGATGCGGAATAATTCATCAGCAAACTTTTCCCAGTGTCCTGAAGTGACATACAGGTCTTTTTTGGTCAAATGGGGAATTGTCACGCGCTCATAGCCATGTTTGCTCCGGAGTTGCCAAATATACTCATCAAGTAAGTGGCGGATA
>Ga0100402_1007834_pt1 | contig 10214 bp, 9 predicted proteins | sample CryGeyme20150102_FD_80419 | JGI IMG/M metagenome (GOLD analysis project Ga0100402, IMG submission 80419) | Groundwater microbial communities from Crystal Geyser aquifers in Utah, USA - Crystal Geyser metaG 2015-0102 | ecosystem: Environmental > Aquatic > Deep subsurface > Groundwater | place...
CCAAGTAGTATAATTGGTAATAGTATAAATATAAGTAATAACTTTTAATTTATTTCAATATATAATTATGTATAATTTATTAAACATAGCAAATAATACATTAAAACATTAAATAGTATATTAAATAATACTCTTTTATATACATTAACTATTTATAATATATAATTATAACAACTTAAATATAATAAATAATAACTTAATAATATATTAAAATTATATATTTCAAAAATGTAAAAAAAATGTTTAGAAAAAACTTATTTATTGCTAACAAGCAGTATAGGTATCAATATACTTTTCACATTTAGTGCAGTAATGATCAGCATTGTAACAATTTAAATCTTTTCTTTTACACGCCATATATCCTAACCAAACGGGACAACATAAGAATCCAAAAATGATATTTAAAACATTGTATTTGTTATTGGTATCAGTTGCTCCAACGTGCTCGCATAACGTACACTTAGCACAGACAGAGTAAGATCTTAAGCTTTCTGAAAGATATAAAGTAGTATTTGGCTCTTCTTCAAATATTGGCTTAGGAACTACCCCTATAGTAAACTTAGGAGCTTCTACTCTAATGTTAGGAGTTGATAATTTTATCTTTGCCTTTGGACTATCTGAAGAAATATTAGTATGTAAGTGTTCTTTGTCTAAAAGGTTTGAATGAGTCTTAAGATTCCCTTCAACGGTTACATGAGGGTTCAGGTTAACTTCAACCATGTCATGAGTATCTAACTCTTTCTTGGTTGGAGTAAAAGGATGACCTCCTGCGCTAAAATCAGCACTTGCTTGAAGATTTCCGGAAGTTTGATTTGTTGTAAAGACTGGTACTTTGGTTTTAATTTCGACTTTAGGGTTAGGTGTGATACTGCTTCCAAAATCGACATTTGTATTTGGATTTACCCCAGATCCAATATTTAGGTTTACATTTCCTGATGGTTTATTAGTATTAAGGTTTGTATTGAGATTAGTATTAAGATTTGCATTAACATTAGTATTGACATTAGTATTAAAGTTTGTATTGAAGTTAGTATTGACATTATTATTAAGGTTTGTATTGACATTACTATTGAGATTGTTCCCAAATCCGTAGTTTGCATTTACTTCATGATTATATTGATTAGTATTAATATCAACACTTGGTTTATTTCCTCCTCCAGTTCCCATATGAATATTTGAAGTTTTATTAACATTAATTGGGTTTATGTTCATTCCAACATTTGTTTGTAATTCTCCAGTACTAATTTTAACTGATGGATTTGTCACTTCAACTATAGGATTTACATTTAATCCAACGTTTGTTTGTAACCCAGAACCTACACTGCTTCTTCCTCCTATATTACCTGTACCGACTGTACCTAAGTTGACAGCCGATGTATTAGGAGTTGTATAATGACTTACACTATTAAGTTCATTATTTACTTGCATTCTTCCGGTTCCAAATTCAATAGCAGAATTATTACTATTAAAGTTTTGATTATTTAGGTTTAGTCCAACATTAGCTTGCATATTACCTGTTGAAATATTGTTATTTGAGAGGTTCATATTGATGTTTGTGATTTTAAGATTTGGGTCTGGGATATCAATATTGTTATTAAAGTCTGCATTTGCGTTGTAATTAGTTCCTAAGTTAACATTAATATCTTTATTTTGTTCATTTGAATTAACTTCATTAACATTGATAGTTCCATCAATAAATCCTTGATCAACTGTCCATTTCTTATCATAATCTTGATTATTATTCTTTTCAAGATTGTTTTGTTCTACATCGAAACCGACTTGGAAGCCAGGCCCAGCGTGGAAACTTTTAGATGCATGTTCTTCTGGGTCGTTATAGTAGTCAGTTCCTGCGTGAAAGCTTTTTGAAAATTGATTATTAGTGTTTGTGTTTACGTTAAAATTTGTGTTTGCGCCCATAGTTACATTGTTATTACTCTTTTTTTCATTGGTTGGTCTTACAACTAAGACACTTCTACTATGTCCCTCTCTTGGTTCTGGCTTTCTAAACTCCCCTTCTAGATCTCTAATTATGTTACTATCGACTTTAAGATTTGACCTATCTGGTGAGACATCTACATTAGCTTGAGTGTTTCCTCCAATGCTAGCCTTTTTATTTGAGTTTTTAGAGTTAAAGTCTTGTACATTATTGTTAGAGTTTTTTGAATTAAACGCTTGTATATTATTATTAATATCAACATTTGCCTGGAAGTTTCCTGTTGAACCAAAATTATTATTTGAGTTTTTAGAATTGAAACCTTGTAAATTATTATTAACATCTACGTTTGCATTGTAACTCCCTCCTCCACTTACATTATTATTAGAGTTTTTAGAATTGAAAGCTTGTAAATTATTATTAACATCTACATTTGTTTGGAAGTTTACTCCTCCGCTTACATTATTATTAGAGTTTTTAGAGTTAAAAGCTTGTAAATTATTATTAACATCAGCATTTGCTTGAAACTCCCCTCTTCCACTTACATTATTATTAGAGTTTTTAGAATTCTTTGAGTTAAAAGCTTGTAAATTATTATTAACATCAAGACTTGTTTGGAAGTTTCCTTCCCCGCCTACATTTAATTCAATCTTATCTTGCTTATTTCCTTTAAAAGTAAATCCTTGATTATCACTATTATTCTGATTCATATTGTTATCAGCTTCTAAATTAGCTTGAACATCTACATCTGCATTTACTTGAAATATACTACCTTGACCCTGATCTTGTTTATTTGAGTTATCTTGCTTGCTTCCTTGAAATACATCTATTAAATTATTATCTGAAGAAGATACATCTCTCTTAACTCCTTCAATATCTCCGAAGCCTCCGACATTAAAATTTACAATGGAAGCTCCTCGATAGGCAGGAGGAATAGGAATCTCTGCTTTTACTTTAACTTCATCTGAATGTGTTGGTATATGGCTCTCACTAGCTTCTTTAAAAGTTGCTGTATTTCCAGTATTTTCTAGTTCTTGATTTAATTGGATATTAACATCGTGTAAATTTACATGGGCATTGTTATTTAAGTCTGAATGTAAATGTCCTTCATGTTCTTGTGATACGTTTGATTGCGCGTCTTCGTAAACTGATTTATTTTGTACAGGCTCTTTGTTTGTAAGTTCATCGTTTAAATTTGTGTCTAACTCAAGATTTACATTTCCTATACCAGCTTGATCGTTATTTGTGTTAGTATTTTGATCGTTTGATCCTATATTCATATTGACATTAAAGTTCATGTTTATCGTTAATATTTAAAAAAATATTAATAATATTTATTTAATAGTAAATTAATCTAAATTCATGTAAAGTATATATGAATAATGATATTTATGAATATTAAATGTTGTCTTTAATTAACATAAATGTTTACTATAGTAAAATTATTATTTTAATTTTAACTCTAATTTATCAATTAAGACTAAGTATAAAGTTAATCTACTAAAATTTACTTCTTTGATCTTGTCTTCTTAGTATTTAACATATGCTCGAATTTAGCATATTCCTCTTTTGATACACTTCTGTCTTTTCTAGTTGAAATTTCTGTTTTTGTTACTGGGGCTTTAACCTTTTTCTCTGATACAGCTCTTTTTACAGGTACTTTCTTTTCAGATTTTGGCGCTTCGTGAGGTTTTTCCTCAGTGTGTGTTTTAGATGGAGTATTTTTAACTGGAGTTTGTTTGGCTGTACTTTTATTTTTCTTATCTGTTGTTTTAGGTTCTCTTTTTGTAGAAGTACTTTTTACAGGTGTTTTTGTATCAACTTCTACGTCTTCTTCAACGTCCATTTTTTGTTCCGGAACTACTTCATGAGTTTCTTCGTGTGTGGTTACTATTTTATGTTCTGATTTATAATGCGCATGACCCTTCCCGTGATCATGATGCTCATGATCATGGTGGTCATGGTCATCATGATCATGGTGGCCATGTTCGACATGTGACTTTTTTGGTGAAGAAACATTTTCACAAGGTACAACTTTTTCTGGTGAAGCACATTGTTCTTCAGTAACTTTTTGTTCTGTTTGAACAACGACTTCAGTCTCAGTTTTACATGGAGTTTTTGGCGGCTCATTAAATAGTTCATCAAGAACATCATTTTGTTGCTTTAGTGGAGATGATTGTTTTACTGGACTTTCAGGCTTCTCTTCAGTAGTTTGTTGAATTGGATTAGTTTCTTGCTCGTTACATTGATCTGAAACTGTTTTATGTTCATTATCTGATGTTTGATTTTTTGGTGACTCACTCATAAATAATTATAATAAAATTATAAAATGGCTTTAAATATGCAAGGTTTTAGATATGATTATTAATTGAATTTGAAATATGTTTTATTATCCAAAGTGTATATTTATTATTGAATTAATAGTACTGAATCGTTTGAAAACTATTTGGTATTTCTAACATTATTGTAATATATAATAAGATTATTAAATTTATAAAGCCTTTATAAGTTAACATTATTAAAATTATTCAAAATAGTCACTTTAATTCAATCAAGTTGACATATTGTTAATGTCACTCAATAAATTAATAAAAGAAAATATTACAATTAAACTTAATATAGCTTTATTACTTAATTAACATAACATCTATTATAATTTCTATAAAGGTATATCTTATTCTTTCCGCGCTATTTGTTCTAGAATAATAGTATATTGATATTTCTTATGTAAGGCTTTTTTGAAATTTAAAGCTGGAGAAAGGAAGAGATATCTGATATTTCTTATGTAAAATGAATTATTATAGGTTTATATAATCCTTTAATCTATTTACTAGTGCAAAAGAATTAGCAAATTGGATATGATATTAAATTGTTTAAGTGTCATTTTATTTCATTATATAATATTATATTATAATATTATGCCTTATTATAATATAATATTATATTAAGTTATTTAGAAATATAGTGTTAATAGTGTTAATATATTTAGTTAATAAAATAGAATTTAAAAATGAAGGTTTTAGTCTTATTAGCTTTCTTTATTTGTATATCAAATATACTTGCATCAATTTGTTGGAATTTAAGTTAAGGTTAGCCTGAAAATTTTAAATGTTGTTTACATAAAGATGGTGTAAAAGGAGCATGTATGTTAAAAACAATGGATTGTCTAAAGCATTTTAAAATAATGAATAGAAGAAGACTAAGATAAATAAACGAATAATAATCATTATATGTTATATATTATGGAATGAAATATTACAATTATAGCAATTATCTACTCATTAATATTATTAATTCTAATTAATATATATTATAAATATTCAAATATTATTTTTAATATATTATTTACTTAATAAAACTATAAGAATATTTATGTTATTGTTAATTATTCTCTGTGTTATGTGTTTGAAATCCTGAAAAATCCATTAACTTTATTAACTCTTGTATATGTTTTACATTTCCACTAGTAACTAACCATTCTCTAAAATAACCTTGTATAGCAACATGTAATGCCTTTTCTTGCTCCTCAAATAAATTTGCATCTTTAATAATTTCTTTTACCTTTTCCATTATTGACTCCTTTTCGATTATTGAATCTATATATTCTTTAGGTGCTAAGAATATTGAATTTTCATTATTGAACGGACATATAAATCTTGAAAATTCCTTAGGATTCAAAACATCAAAAACTGATTTTTCTTCTTGACTGTTCATTATAACTGGTTCTGTCCAATGAGTAAAGTTAGATTTATTTATAGGAAGTTTAGCATTTTTAAAATGTAATTGTAAATCAGAATAGAAAACATTACTAGGACCAAGAATTAAACCTCTGTTATCACCATAAAGAATAGGTGGCTGTAATAGGTATGAATAGATATATGTATCGATTGAGTTACTTATTCGGAGTAAGTTTGTTGCCAGGCAAATTGTACACGTTTCACATTTATCAATAGATACGACCTTACTTGCTGCAGCTACCTTTAATATTATTAATTTTAATATGAATATAATTAATTTTTTTGTAAGTATATGATTAGTTAGTATATACAAATATTGTGCAATTTGTGCAGTTTGAAACCTTCAATGATATAACATTAGTATTTATGTAAATATGAGAATCATCACAGTTTGTAATTTTTACATGTTTTCCAGAAAAAGATGAGTCTTTAATAGTAACACATTTAGAAAGTCCCTTAAGAAAAATCATATCATCTAATATTAAATAAAATAATACCATAATCATTTGAATTAGAATTAATAAGGTTTAACAACCAATCACAAATTACATCAACGCTTATTTTTGTTGTCGAAGAAAAGTTTGAAAAAAAGTGTGCATAATTAGATAGATTATTATTAGCATTATTACTATTTTTCTTATCGTAAACTTTAAACATAAACTTCAATGTATTAAACTCAGTTGACTTCAATGTCGTTTCTACATTATGCAAGTCACTAGATATAAGTTTTAAGAATAATTTTAAGTTTGTCTTAACAAAGTTCAGGATAATTGAATTTTCCATATTATTCATTGAATTTCTAATCGAGTTTTTGCCTCGTGGACTACTCATAGGAGAGTTAAGCTGAATTTTCTTTTCATTTGAGCTATAATTATTAGAATTATAGTCAGTATTCTTTTCATTCTGATATGATTATTAAGTAATTAAGTAGTTATGTTATGTAATTGTAAATATACCTGCCAGTTGACTTTATCTCTTGTGTCCATTGAAATACTGTTTTTTGTCTTTTGAATAAATAATTGTAAAGCAATAAATAAACCAAAGTATCTCACATCAACATCGTATTTATTATTTGTATTTGTTAAGTTAACATTAGAACTACCTTCAAAGTCTGAAGCAAAAATCCTGAAAGTAGTAAACATTATTATAGCTTCCTTTTCTTTAAAAATAATTTTAGTTATAATATTATAGTTATAGATCTACCTGTAAAGCCAGTCATAAATTGCAACGAAATTTTGATCCAGTCTTCTAAGGTAATTTTATAATCAATTGATGTCATTATATGTAACTTCCGAAAGGCCGCTATAATTATATTTTCATCTAATTTTATAGTTAATGGATATATTAGATGATCAAATAGTTCATATCTAATATTAAAACTTGGTGTATTTTCGCTTTTTCCTTTGTCTTTATTTTTGTCCATTTAAATTTGTTTATATTTTGAATTATTATTATTTTTATTTAATAATTAAGGTTTTATATTGTATTTATTATTGTACTTGTATATAATTATTTAAATTTATATTAATATTTATTTCGTATATTTTCAAATTTTATTATATGTATGCAAGAATAGACATCGATGTCTTAGAATCAATAATTTCGACTTATTCTAAAAGAGATAATGTACAAACAAGACTATATGGAGTCTTAATGGGTGTAAACGAAGGAGAAAACGGTGTCCATGTTAAAAACTGTATTTTTGGTATACTTTCTGAATCAGAAGAACAAAAAACTAAAGAACAAAATGAGGCTGGTGGATTAGCCACTACTAAAGTTAATTAAATCTTTTATTTTTAGTTTACAAAGGATACTAACTTCGTACAAAGTATTGTCCAAAATTACATCAATAATTTCCCTACTCACACCGTTGTAGGTGGATTTTCCACAGGCAATGAACTATTCCATAATTTATTTTATTTACACTATACTATTAATGAAGTGTTTAACCCAAGAAACAATACGAGGATTAATAAAATATTAATACTTTTGGATCCTTTTTTTACTGGAAAGAATATAGATCTACAACAGATGTTAAGAGTATTTAATACTTGTTAATATTAGGCATTTAATTGGGATTATGATAGTAACTTAAGTATAATGAAATACAAAGCTTTACCTCATAAAATATATTTTAATAAAGTTTTTAATTCATATTGTATGGCGAATTCAATAAACTCTGATGATATTTTTAATAGTATTATTAACCAAAAAGAAAACTCTTTGAAATCTTTTGATGACATATTAAATTTATTAAAATCTAGCAAAAATGATAATTCTCACACAACAGATATCAAACAAATAAATTTTCATTCATTTAAAAAACACTTAACAATACTAGATAACTTTTTAAAACTGATAGATGAGTATATACAAATTTTAGTAGTAAGAACAATATAAATAAATAATAATTTAGGATAAGAAAGAGGATATAAATAACGATATTATCAATTCCATTATTAAAATTGTAGAGGAGTTCTCCAACTTCTTAGAAAAAGATGAAGTCTTAAGATTAGTAAACAATGAAAATAAACAATTGCAAATCATTGATCAAATTTCTAATTTAATGAACTTACAATTACAGATAGCTGACAAATTAAATGATTGTATAGAAAACAGAATTACTAATTAAATATTTGAATAATTAGAATTATAATTATTTATAACTTAATTATTAAATTTTAACTTTATTCTTATAATAAAATAAAATAATTGTTCTTTTTATTAAAAAAAATATGAAAACTAACTATTTATTTATTTGATACTTCAATCAACTTTTCATCATTTTCATCTTTATTTTCTTTTTCTAATTCCTTAGCAGCATCAATAATGTAAAGTTTAAATTTGGGGTCTAACATATCAAATACCAAAGCATTTTTTTCAATATCATTATTTTGAATGAAATTTTCAGCAAAGTATTTCATAACTGCTATTCTTCTATTTATCTTATTTTCTTTTATTTCAGCTTCATCTTTAGCTACCATGTCCATATCTAACGTTACAAGTTCTTCTGCATTATGTAAATTTGGTTTTTTAAACATATCAAAGGCCAAACTTTGATGATTTCCAGGAAGGGTTAGAATCTTTAAGCTATTTATGGTTGACTGAAGTTTAATATAATTGGCTATATCTAAAGTAGAATGAACAAAATTAGATGCGTAATCATATATTTTAAGTGAGTGTTTATCCTTGTCAGTGATCTGGGATTTGCAACACATGTTCTTAAGCATGTAACCACAGTATTTACCTAATGAAAATTTAAATTCTCTTGAAGTTCTTTTTTCTTGTTCTTTATCGTATTGCTCTTTATAACTTTGAAAAATGTGGTCAACCTTACCATTTTTATCTAGTTCTTCTAAATTTTTTGAAAATACTTTATTTCTTTGGTTTAATGAATGATCTGTAATTACTAACTCTCCTTTTGGCTTTTTTAAATCGTAATAGTCTTTATCAGGATCAATAGTAGTATAGACATTTCTTAATAGTCGGTCGACATCATTTTGTAATAACGAAGTATTAATATTTAGCTTTTCGTTTATATTCAAGTGTACTTTAAGTTCTTTATCTCTCGCATTTGCTATTACTGGCTTAAATGGTGAAAATCTCCTATTATTTTTTATACTAGGCTTATTTAAAGAATCTGAGTTCGGCTCATTTAAACCTTTTTTTGAAAGATGATCATCTATTGGTGTTTCTATCATATTATTTTTATCTATATATCTTACGCTTCCTCTTGTAATCTTCTTAGAATTATTATTAGTCAAGTCTATATTTATTGCTTGACGCATCTGTGGTAAATTTACAGTCTCCATTTCTTTAATAGTTTGAACATCGATTAAACCACCACCATCATCATAACCAGTCATTTTTGCTTCTATATTATTATTCATATTTGTTTTAGCTTGCTTATATTTATTATAATCAGAACTTGAGAATTCAAAATATTCATTAATAAAGCTAATATTTTGGTAGTAGTGATTAAAGAAATGAGATAAAACCTTTCCAGCAACGAATAAAATTTGCATTAGACCTCCTATAATTGCGGCTAAATCTTGTAATTTAATATATCTTAACTCAGCAACAGTATAATCCTTATCAAAATATATTCTTAGCAAATATATAAAATCCCATAAGTTATCCTCTCCATATTGTTTATCTTTATCATATCCTTGCCATGTTTGTTCTAAAACTGAGGTAAAATAACTCTCGTATTTTGTCTTCGTCAATATAGATTCAAGATTTTGCTCATCAAATATAATTCCTTTATCGTTATTTAGAGATATTTCTTCAAAATATAATCTATCTTGTCGATTGAGAAATAAATCTAAAAGAACTCTAGTATTCTGGTATTGATATTGTAACGGTTTAGTTTTATTTTGTTTATCAATAAAGTAGACAGGGAAGTTAAAACTAATATATAGATTTTGTTCATACATTAACTTCTTCAATTTTTTATAAGGAGCACATTTAGGTGAAAAAAAGTCTCCCTGAGGACAAAAATAAATTCTAAGTACTAAATTAAATAAATCAGTCGTAAGAAATAG
>Ga0100402_1007838_pt1 | contig 10212 bp, 11 predicted proteins | sample CryGeyme20150102_FD_80419 | JGI IMG/M metagenome (GOLD analysis project Ga0100402, IMG submission 80419) | Groundwater microbial communities from Crystal Geyser aquifers in Utah, USA - Crystal Geyser metaG 2015-0102 | ecosystem: Environmental > Aquatic > Deep subsurface > Groundwater | place...
CAGAAGTCGAGAAAAGGGCGATGCTGGATCAACTGGAAGAACTGATGTACTGGGAGTTCATGAGGAAGGAGAAAAAGCTATGAAGTGTGAAAATGATGATAGTTACTCTAATGAATGATCAGATGGGTATTTTTTTGAATTCAGCGGGCTTGTCATCCACTTTTTAGTATTTTAGGGAGACATTCGAGCGAATTGGCCTGAAAGTTGTGTATAGCTGTGATGGGATGTTGAGGATGAAGTTGATAAGTAGAGACTCCACCCACATATCGATGACGACCTCTTCAGTTGTCAATCGCTTGAGATCTTGAAAATCTTAGGAAATGCCTTATACTCCTGAAATCCACTCAAGCTTCAACCTTGCCTCACACGACTCGATGATGCTAACAAAATGGATCAACGCCAATGTGTTGTTCTTCCTAGCGTTTCTCTCGAGCTCTTCATTGTCGATGAACACACCAAGAATATGCTCGATGTCATCCTTGAATTTTTTGAGCTTCTCTTCCTCTTTCAAGGGGAAGTATATCTCATGGAAGACAATCTCGATGTCATCCTGATTGATGGTGTGAATTCTTTTTTCGTTGTGAGGGATTAAGTTGGTAAAGTGAGTGTTGATGATGTAGCGAAGACAATATACAGCTAATTTGCGATTTGAACTGTAATGCTTTCGGTCGTAAAAGAGAGGACCCTTGACGAACCGGTGAATGCAGAAAATGGTTCCGATGATCTGGAAAATATAAGCTTCAGCAACTGTCACCAGGAAGATGAGGATGCCGAAGACCCAGATCGACCGTCTGGGATCTGCCCAGCAAATGACGTTCAATATTTTTTCAATACTGTTGATCACAGCAGACACCATCCTCGATACTAACTCAATGATCTTCTTCGCTTCAAACACTTTCTCAAGCAAACTTGGACTATCCTATCTCACGGTGAAAGTCTTGCCGTGGACAGTAAAGGTCCATTCCTCATATTTTCTGTCCTTTGCTTCAGATTTTTTCTACAATCGGCCTCGGTCAGTCAGTCTATAGTCCCTTTTTATGTTCTCCAAATTGCAGGCCCATTTTCTAAACTTCAACTCATCGCTGCTTAGACACCTAGGAGCTATGAAGGCTTCATGTATGTGGTTGAAGAAGTAAATCTACAGGGCGTTGTCGATAACCGACTTTGCTTTTGGGTGTTGGTAGATCATCGCGATGAGAAGGTTGCAAACGAATAGACGGATGTAGAGGAAGGAGGTGCCAAAGTTGAAGAGGATGATCAGCCAGGCAAAGAATACATAGCTCATGCGGGGGTACTTGAAAAGATATACATTTCGCCAGCAGGCAGTAATAAACAAGGCTAAGTTGCCAACGACCCTCAGAACTCTATCAATCGTCAATATGAGATCTTCTGTGTCCGAGGTGTTCTTAAGTCCGTTCGTGATGATTCCATCGTTTACGTTGGCATAAGAATCCCCATAGACGCTGCTGAAATGGGAGTAGTTAATCATTGAGATTTCCATGTATCCTTGATAGGCTAGATTGGGATTATTCTGCTCAATCTTGACCTGAAGTCTTTCAAGCCCCATTCCTGAAGGATAGCTCACAAAGTCAGCGAATGACATTTTGTAAAAACCGACGACTTTTTATTCGGTCTATTTTCTAAGAAATCCATCGTTTTCAATAGCAATGACTTCAATGTAGATATTTTCGAAAGTGTCGGAAACAGGTCTGAATAGGCTAATGACTACATCATGAAGCTTTGCCTGACTGAAAGAGGACTATCTGGCGAGTAGGTCATTCTTTTGGTCTAGTAGAGGTATCCTGCCATCTTGATCCTGAGGTAGACTATCGGGATGGTTTTGGGTACAGCATTAGTGAAGTGTATCTTGTGTAGAATAATAAACAATTTGGCGACAGGGTCGAATACTCCCTCAATCTCAGTGACTGGCTTGATATGGGAAGCCTTGATCAATATTTTTCTGACAGCATTCAAATCCAATTTTTGGTTGGGTTTCATCATCACCAGAAACCTCTTGTAGTCGTAGTTATGCTAGATTGTCTAAATAGACTGGGAAGTACGAGGACTGACTTGTCGACGGGAAACAGTGCCAGGTTGTCTATTTACATTTTTTAGCAAAAGTGATCGATGAAGTTTTTCTGCCTACAGAAGAAGTTTATTTGGGCCTGGAATATCTCGATCTTTGTCTTGAAGTTGTTGTCCTGAATCAGAAGAGAGATACATTCTTGTGACGATAGATCAGCAGACTGCTTCCTTATAGCTTAAAATAACGCTATTTCCATTAGTTTTCTCCCTAAAATTGTATCAAAAATTCCAAGTTCATAAAAGCCCGCATTTTGCCCTCTTCAGTCGATACGTCAATATCGTCAAATGTTTTTCTCTTGACTTCCTCTTATATCTTCGAGGTTTCCTAGGAATGCATGCTCCTTTCTGGATTTTTAAGCTAGCTGCCTTTAGTAGCCTTACTTTATTCCTCATGGTAGGCGTACTCATATTCCTCTATTGATCCTCCGCTTAATGTTTCAATAGAGTCGCTCTTCTTCCGGGCATGTTCTTTGCTGAGTCTGAGCTTATCTTTGCGGTGGACGCCATTAGAGAGGAAGACGTACAAGGTGGAAAGAAGCCTTCTGTTGGTTTAATTTGTAATTTTTTCGAGGTAGGTATGAATGACTCGATTTAACATCTGCTCGAAGTACTTTCTTCTGGTTTCCTCCTTGTCAAAGACCTGAAACTTGGAGGGGAACTATCCGATGCCCAGATCGATGTTCTTGAAGTTCATCTGCAGCACCTGGTATAAAGCTTCGAACTCGTTGTACCGTTTGAGGCACCTGATCGTCACGTCCTTTTTCACTATCAGCTCCACGATGTATTTCTGAGTATTTGATGAGGTACGCTATGCTTGAATATTTCCTTAACCGCACCAACCACCTTCACCTCGCAGTCATAAGCAGCCTCGTAGAGCTCGGTGAGGGCAATGTTACAGAAGTCTTAGTCCTGTTCTTCCTTCATATTTATTTTTTAGTTATAAATGCTGAAATACTTCTTGGAGGAGTAATAAGCACATCTAGACGAGCGCATCAAGCACCAACTTAAACGAAAATTCATCAAACGTCGATAATACCGACCCTTCCACCTCGATTGCCCCCACACCAAGCACAAATTATGCTACTGCCCATCCCACCCCATCTCCACCCTCGACCGCAAAAGCAAGGTAGCACTTTGGTAGAGCTACGAACAAGCTAACAACTTTTATCAAAAGATCAAGAGGCAAGACACAGTGGAGTAAACCATGACAGTATCAACTATTGTATGTAGTTTTAGCGGTGCCGGGATAAGATTCGAGGGCTGAGTGCCAGTGAGCTTGCTGAGTTTGTGAGGACCTTCCGGAACGAGAAGAATGTGCATATGGGCTAAAATGGGTAGTTTGATGCTGTGTGATATGCTGTAGTATAATTCGAAGTGCATCTCCATTCCCGCCCTCCAAATACACAAAAAAGAAGCCCTTTCTATCAATCAAGACCTGTATATTTTTATCTGCAAATGAATAGATTCGATGGTTTTCCACTCTTCGCAAGAATTTCTTCACTTCGTAGATAGGTAAGTGAATGCAGGAGCTATTTGATCAATTTTAGTTATGTAGTTTGATAGCGTGAAATATCCTTCGCTTTGCACCCACGATTTCCACAAAAGTCTCACCAACGAGGTCGAGCTGGCCTGCAACAACAATCCTAACCTCACCCACCGCATCTCCCAAATGGGTAAAATTTGCAACAAATGTACACACATCATCCGAGATTCTCGCAACCACTACTCACACTGCCTCGTCTGCTCCTAGTAGCTCGAACAATACGTCAAAGATCGCTAACTGTGTCAGCACGACAACCCTGAGTTTTAGGACATCATCGTCAAATGCCTCAACGATGACAAAAAAACACACGAGGTTCCCTTCAGCACAAAGATATGCAAACGATGCACTGACAAACTTAGAGCAGCCTTCATGAATAATAAATCTTGCAAAGTTTGCGAAGGGAAATAGGATGAGGTTATAAGAGACATGGAGAAAACTTACATCTCCAGCGCCTTCAGTCACTTCAAGACAGTCATCTCTACCCTGGCAAAGGCAAAAGCAAGTGAGGATGTTTATAAGAACGAATTAGAGTCTGCCTGCAAGTCGGAGCCTAAGGTCGCAAGAGTTGGTACTCCATTGTTGGACAACAAGCTGATAGAATAGTACGAAGCTGCTGACCTTCCAGAGAACCATCAGTCGAAAAGGTACAAACTCTATCCCAAGTGCCGTAAGCATAAAGGTGAACAGATCAAGGTTTGTAACAACTGCTTGGTTGCTTTGTTGAACATCGACAGCTGTCCTTTCGGATGTGTTTCAGAGTAGAAGACTCAAAAGGTGAAAGTTGACAAGCAGGTCAAAATATACATGACTGGCTTTTTGTGCCTCTATCCTCTGCCCATTGATAAGACTTGTTGCCTTGAGCTATTTGTCCTTAAGCTCATCGAGGAGAGAGGAAGGATGGACCGTTGGTAATCCAAGATACAGAGGCTAACTCCCAAATCATAAAAATAGATAGTTTTCCAACAAAACTTTCCTCTCTACTCTTCAGCTGTTGCAATAGGCAACCGATAGTTCCTCGTTTCTGGGGGTAATGTCGGCCTTCACGTCTCTAAGATGAAGCAGACCAACCAAGCATTCGTGGTATCCTTATCTTCAGATCTCAAGGAATATCAAATAACATAGATAGAACCCATGAAAAGATCTCGATCAGGCCACTCTCTGGTGTTCCATCCTGGTAAAAAAATGGTCTTCGCAGTTGGTGGCTATTCCACTGAATCGCAATTCTTGAAAGACGTATAAGTCTATAATTTTGGAGATAGGCAATGGTACGAACTCAGCGACCTTCAAATCGAAAGATCAAGAGCGTGTGCCTTTGTATACCAAGATAGCATTTATGTAATTGGAGGTCTCTCCACCAATCCAGCTTACTATGACGGGATGGTAGAAAAATTCAATTTTGAATAATAGATCTGGTAGACTTTTGCTTACAATGGCTTCGACTTCCCTTTTGCCACCAATTGCACAGCTTCAACAGTACTACCTGCTTTAACCAACAAAAGAAGCATGTTCTTGGTTGGAGGCACCAACACTCAAACTGCCACCAAGTTACTGCAGCCCATCAAATTTGATGTGAATCAACATAATTTTACCTTGAACTATCTGAAGACCGAGCATAATATGATAAAGCCCAGATTTAATCCAACTCTTGGGCTGATCAAGGAAGATACCATGATATGCTTCGGTGGTACCGAATAATACGAAAGCTTCCTCAGTTTTGAAGGCTTTACTCTCAAAATTGATGATCAGAAGCAAGAGGTCAATATTTTTTCATCTTTGGATGCTATCGAAATCGGATCTTACAGACTCATTCTCCGAGAAGATTCAAAAGTCACCTACAGAAGGCTATACGAGGCACTCGAAAAACAGGGAATCATAAATGAATCAAAGTTGAGCAAGCATCAGGACAAGACAGTTGCAGATGCCCAGAACAACCAATTGATCGAAAGACTGTGGTATACAACTGGCAAGTCGTTTGTATGGGTGCCCATGTGATAGCTATTCAATTGAATAATTTGACCTATTTACACTATCAAAAAAAATATCTCAACTTCTTCGGCTTTTTCCATACGAAGTCAGCTGGCCTCTCTCGCATATCAAATAATGGCCCCTTTTGGTTGAATTTAGCGAATGATGGCAAACCAAAAGGGTTCTTCTGCTATTTTTCATGTACCTCTCTGATTTTTTTACTATTTTGGATGTTCCTGTATCCTTCGCAAATGTTCTTTGCCTCGACTACTCTCTCGTCCTCGCTTCCAAGCAGTTCCTCCAAAATCGAGATAGACCTCTGCTGATATATGATGGCTTGTTCGATATCTGGAATGTCGTAATGGAGAGACGCCAAAGCTGAGAAGATGATGGCTGTGTGAAGATGGTTGTTTCCATATACTTTGATTGAAATGTTTAGGGCCATGAACAGGCTCATGATGGCATCAGTGAACTTCTTTTCAGCTTGATAAACTGTGCTTAAATTCATGTGCATGACCATCACTTCAGGGTAGCATTCACTGTATGCAAATTTTGCCAAGAAAATTGCCTTGAGGAGGTAGTACTCAGCCGCATCGAACTTTTTCCTTGCAAAGTTGTAGATTCCGATCATCATGAGTGCCTCAATAGTTTCCACATGGTCAAATCCCAACAAATGCTAATAAATTTCATAGCTATTCATGGCAAAAAGGACTGCAGACTCCACATCACCTACTTTGAAATGCAGATGTGAGAATTTTTTATACATCAGTCCTAACTTTTAATGCATCTCTCCAAATGAGGTGAACATGTACTGAAATGCTTTGTTGTAGGACTAGAAAGCTTATTCTATTTGAAATTTGCTTGATTGTCTGTCTCCCTCCTCGATCCACTCATTGAGCTATTTGGGCTCACTCAGAATGACCTTTACTTTTGGAACGATGTTGATTATGTTTTCCTGGGTAAAGGAAGTTTTGCTCTCGCTGCAAAAGTAATCTTTTTTCTCCAGTATGATGCCCAGACAGATACAGAGATCTCTCAAAATCGCGACCTTGCTGAACTAAAACTCGAAGTATGAGGCCTTATCTGCTAAGTTGTGCTTGAATTTATTCATAGCAACTAGCTTCAACTCTTGCCAAAAATCTTCTTTCTTGATGTGGCAGTACTTGTCTTGAACCTTGCCGAAGGATATCTCAAAGCATGTCTCGTTATCCTTCACCCTCTTCTTCTTGTTCTTCTTGCCGTTACTATACTCAGGGTCTTCATCATTTTTTGTCTAGCGATGGTTGCCGTGCCCATTTTGAGTATCCAAATTAAATAGGCAGTTCAGCAGGTGCTTGATGATGGTCTTGTGTAAATGAAGAGGGCTTTCTCTCATGGCTTTTTTGAAAAGGGTCTTCAGAGATCTAATAAGAATGGTCCGTTCGATGATGATTTAGACATGATGAGCCTGCTTCTCCACAGCTTTCTTACACAACAGACCCAAGTACTTTGATGATAGTCCGAATTTATGCAAGCTATGGACGACTCCATGACTGTCCGCCAGATATTTTCTCATTTCACCATCAAAACTGTCAATCAAAGCTGGCACAAGAATTTACTTAGCAAACTTGGCTACAGACTCTAACTTCTTCTGCTGATTTTTATATTTTTCCAGGCTGACTAACTGATACCCTGTACCAATGTTCGGATTGTATAAAATGGAGCATTTCTGACGACTGTTGTAGAGTCTCATCAGCTCAGGTCTGATATAGCACTACTCGGCTTAGGGTTTGTTAAAGTTGAGGTCCTTCGGAGCAAAAGCTTTCGTTTCAAGAATGAATCGCTTCTTTTCTTTGGAGGTGCAAGTTACAAGATCTGGACTGACACACACCAATTTTTGAGCTCCCTCCTTATCAATTATCAAATTTTAGCTCTCAACTCCTAAGCCTTTGCATATTTTTCTCAGACTTGTCAGAAAAGCATCATCATTTTTGTTGCAAACCGACTGTTTCAAGATCTCTCTAATGCTCTGAAACTCCAGGTTTGTATTGATCATAAAATTAGGAATTGTTTTAACTACAATCTTGTATCCTCGATACTTGACAACAGCTGAGCGAGAGAGATGAATATTTTCTACGTCGAGCTGCTAGATGATGCTCAGCATGAGAACTTATTTGCTGGCCCCATATCCTGAAGGTAACGTGCCGTCGGGGATGAGCTAGTCATTGGCAAAGTAAAACAATAGACTGCAGTAGTAGTAGAGCTGATGCTACATCTTGGAAGCCTTGTTAAGGGGCTAGATCATCCCGTTGAAGATCTTCAGCACACACTCTTTAACATTTTACACAAATTATTGATAGATCCTATAGCGAAGCTTTTCTTTTCCAATTTTTTAGTAGATGGTGTCTGAACTTGAAACCATTTGATATTGAAATATTTCCACCCAATCCTTCACGATGGTCAACTCACTCTTCTCAGAATGCTGGTAACTGTCGTTTCTCCAGAGGTTGTTCTTCTTCCAGCATTTGCCTTCAACCATCCATACATGACCATCTTTTAGACCTTTCTATCCCAGACTCATCTTCTAAAATTCAGTCAATCTCAAACTTTTCTGTAACTCTTGAAATTTTGCCTTGAATTTGGGAGAAAGCTGAAATAGCAAATCAAGCAAAGACAAACATACAGGATACTTTGATTGGGTATTTGCATTGAAATTTCCTTGACTGCTTTGGTTGACCATGAACCCTTCAGCAGTGGCTGTGATGTGGAAGTCAACCTCCTCCAAGGTTCTTACATGGATGTAGTAGAGGTCTCCTTGCAATTTGCGGTGCAAGGGGGGCGGGTTGAACCCACTGAAGCCGATCATAGTGCCGAAGTCGCTTTCTTTTTTTTCGTTGAAGTTCAACAAATTAGAAGCAAAGGGATTGTCGAACAGTTGGTCTAGTTTCAAAGTTGGCAGCTTTTATTTGTCTTCCTCTATTGTCTTGGAGGAAAAATCCCTAGTGTTAATGACTAACCAGTGAACAGGATTCTGCAAAAGTCTCTTGACCCGGTCCTCGTGATACCTGCTGGAATATTCGTCATAGGGGTCAAATACGATTTGCAGTCTGACATCTCCTTTGAATATTTATGAAATTTAGTTGCAGTCGGGCAACCGAGAGCCTTAATGCTGCAGGTGGAAGTTTTAGTAGATGTAGAGTGGTGAGTTTTACTGGATATGAAGCCGGAGGTCGCTGGTATGTGTTTTTGAGCTGAACTCGAAGGTATGATTTCCGATGAGTTCGTGGTAGATCTGCACCTGAATGGCGGTGGGTTCTTCCTGGCTCATGGCAAATATAATTAACTGTGGTGTTAGATAACATCAGGTCTACATTTAATTCTTGATAAGGAAAGCATTTTACCCCATACTCAGTCATATTCCAAAATTTTCCTCAAGTTTATTATTATGGCCGATAAAATAATGTTGAAAATGAATATGACAACTCAACCAACATGTCTGATAATCAGAAAAAAACAAGCCAATTAGTCAGAATGTCTCTTCCTCAATATATAGATATATCTTTTGTGTGGAGATCGACGCCTTCGCTCGGCAACGCATATCTTTCTGCTTAGTATATTCTACAATGTTGACATATGAATGTCAGCCGTTATGTCGGTATAGGCAGTTTTTGCATCCTAAATACCGAGAGTAGGACGGTAGTCAATAGATAGGCTTGGTTAAATCGGGAACAGAACCTGTGATCAATGTTTAAGTGGTTTTCCTTTTTGGCTGCCTTATAATATTAACTTGAGAGAATGGGAAAACGTTATCTGCCGGTTGTCCTCAGAAACAGATGCTACAAACTGTACGAGGAGGATTTCAACAACATCCGCTGCATCAAAAAACGTACACATCCCCGCATGCCTCGCTTCGAAGCCTAGTCGGATGATGTGAGCACGAGCGAAGATGTGGTTTTTGAAAAAGAATTTTAAGAATAGTCTCAGCAGACCAACCACAGTGTTGCTGAACAAAATTGATTTTAATTTATTGTGTTTTCATCAATTTTTTCTATCAACAGCTTTAGTGCAACGTTTTTGATGTTCTTTCTTCAATTACTTAGTGAGTTATCTTAAAAATATTTAAGAAAAAATATAGTGACTCATTCAATAAAAGAATAGGCCTTTGTTGCAGCGACTTTATCAAGTCCAGTGAAAAGCTGAAAGGTTGGTTATAAAATTTATCAGATTTCATCAGACATCATATGACTTCTGGTATAGGTACTCGGCCAGCAGGTCGACGGGGTCGTTGGGAATTATGTTGGACACTTAGAGAAGCCCCTCGTTTAGAGTGGGCACCACAAACTCCATGAGGTAGTTTCTGAAGGGCATTTTCTTTATTTACTCTTCACCTTCATTCTTCACGAGCTAAATTATTTATTCCGCTAACTTTTATCTTTTAGCCCGAGCCTGAGCTTTTCCTTCATCTTTCTCCTTGGTCTCCTTTGCTCGCCTCTCCAGACTAAGCTTGTTCTCACCTTTCGTAAACTCTCTATGTTTGTTGATAAGATCCTCATCTGACTCGAGATAGTTGTTGGGCTTGCCATTCTAAGTAGCATAATTTTTACCCTCTCTATGTAGTTTCTCAAGCTTTCGAATATTTC
>Ga0100402_1007839_pt1 | contig 10210 bp, 5 predicted proteins | sample CryGeyme20150102_FD_80419 | JGI IMG/M metagenome (GOLD analysis project Ga0100402, IMG submission 80419) | Groundwater microbial communities from Crystal Geyser aquifers in Utah, USA - Crystal Geyser metaG 2015-0102 | ecosystem: Environmental > Aquatic > Deep subsurface > Groundwater | place...
CGAATGGACTACTATCGAAAATACCAGGAGATCATCGCCGAGTATAACCAGGGAAAAGATCGCGCTACGATCGAAGAGACGTTCGCCAAGCTCATGGAACTTGCCCAGACCATGGACGAAGAGCAGCAACGAACGGTCGAGGAGAATCTCTCCGATGAGGAGTTGGTGATATTCGATTTCCTGATGCGTGAGAAACCGTATCTGAGCGACCGCTCTGCGGAGGCTTCACTCGTCAAAGAAGGCTCTGATTCGAACCGCCGCGCGGGTAAGCCTCTCAAGAAGACGGAGCGCGAGCGGCTCAAGCAGGCGAGCCGGGACCTGTTCGCCTCTCTGACCAAAATCCTCGCAACCATGGAACGCTGGACGCAAAACGCCCAGACCCAAGCCGAGGTCAAAGTCTTTATCCTGGACGAACTCTACAAGTCCCTGCCGAGGCCGCCGTTTACGGAGGCAGAGACCTCGAAGTTGGCGGACCAAGTCTACGACTACGCCTGGCAGCGCAGCATTCACGGCGGCTTCGCCCGGAGTTCCCATCATGCGTAGTTCTCGCTTTCTGAAGGCGACCGGAGGTTCCAATGGCGATTCCTGATTACCAATCACTCATGCTTCCGTTGCTGGAATTCGCCGCAGACGGAAAGGACCACACGAACCGCGAGGGTATCGATCACCTCGCCCAGAGCCTAGAGCTGACCGAGGACGAACAGCAAGAACTCCTCCCAAGCGGCCAGCAACGCCGCTTTGATAACCGCGTTCAATGGGCTCGATCCTATCTAAAGCAGGCAGGACTGCTGGAGAATCCGGCCCGCGGCACGTTTCGAATCACCGATGAGGGCAGGAAGGTCTTGCAGTCCAAGCCCGAAGCGATCAACATCAAATTCCTCAAACAGTTTGAGAAGTTCAAGGATTTCCAGAACCGTTCGCACAAGAACGGCACCGGCAAGGATGATGCCTCCACAGATGAGGCCAAGACAACGCCTAAGGAAGTACTCGAGGAGAACTACGAGAAGCTTAAGAACGAGCTTGCCGCAGAGCTGCTCGATACGGTCAAGCAGTGCTCACCCAAGTTCTTCGAGAATCTCGTCGTCGAGCTCTTACTTAAGATGGGCTACGGCGGCTCGCGCAAGGAGGCGGGCATGGCCGTCGGACGCAGCGGCGACGGCGGAATCGACGGCATCATCAACGAGGACCGCCTGGGGCTCAATGTGATCTACATCCAGGCCAAGAGATGGGAGAACACCATCAATGATGAGCAAATCAGGACCTTTGTCGGGAGCCTGGCGGGAAAGAACGCGGCTCGCGGCGTCTTCATCACGACTTCGGCGTATACTCAGCGAGCCAGAGATTATTCTTCGGGTATCCAGCAGAAGGTCGTACTCATTGACGGAGAGAAGCTCGCCGACCTCATGATCGAGCACGGCGTCGGCGTTAGCACGGTCGCCGCCTACGAAATCAAGAAGATCGATGCGGACTACTTCGCTGAAGAATAGTGGAGACCTCGTCGGAGAACTCGAAATGATGTTCCCCGGTGGGCCGGCCGCCCAGTTGAGGGCGAGGGCGTGAATCACTAAACCATAATGTCTCGGACAAACCGTTCGGCAGTGATTAGGCGCGGGCTTGGCTATCAAGATTTATGCGGTTTTAAACTTTGCCTGGACCTTCTCAAGGCGCCAGACGAGTACTCTTGGATTCAATTCGAGACCGCGCCTGACGGCACGACGGGCCAATTCTACCTAGACGACATCGTTCTTCTTCATAAGGACGGCACGCACACCTTGATTCAGGTGAAACACCGGGAACATCCGGATACGGATCCCTGGACCTGGAATCAACTGCTGTCGCAAGATAAGGACTCAGCCGGGAAGCCAAAGAGCTCCCTCATTCAGAAATGGGCCCTTTCCATAAACAAGGAAGGGCTCAAGCTGCGACTCGGGAAGCTAATAACCAATGGCCGTGCCGATAGCGAGCTCACCGAAGCCATCAAGGACGGCAAGATCGATGTTGTTCTGTTGAAGGCCACGCAAGTCTCGACTTTCGATCTGTTGGTCAAACAACTTGGTAGCGAAGCCAGCCTGCGAGACTTCGCGACCAAGTTTGCATTTTTATTTTCCCAACCTGATATCCAACCCCTCGAGGATCAGACGCGTCTTGCACTGTCGAAAGGCTTCGGGGCCACTGAGGCTGGAATCGATCACCTCCTTCGGGAAATCATTGAAGAATGCCAAAAGAAAACCACGGCGCCCTGGGATATACAAGCGATCATCTCAAAGTGTGAATTCGCCAACCCGAGGCATCTGAATGAAGAATTCACTGTGCCATCCGATTTTCAGGTCTTCGACCAAGAAGCTCACGCCGCCGCTCTCGGGCTGATCAAGGCGATAAGAGGAGGCGTTCAAGTCTTCTGCGGCAGCCCTGGTTCCGGAAAGAGCACATATCTAGCCTGGTTAGCGAAGACGCTCAAAGCCAGTGGCGTCGTGGTCCTTCGCCACCACTACCACATCAACCCGACCGATCCGAAACCGCTCGAACGCATTTCTGCCAAGCGCGTGATTGAGGCACTAAAAGCCCAATGTCGCGACCAATATGACCTTCTCGGTCCCCTGGCTGTCCAAAACGCGGATCGTGTGGATCTCTCCGATTTCCTTGGCCAGATCGCTGCGGCGTCGTTCAAGGCTGGAAAGACGACCGTCCTGATAGTCGACGGACTAGACCACGCGCTGCGATATGAAGATAGCCAGCAATTGAAGGCTCTGCTCTCAGAAGCTTGCGTTCCGCAGGATGGCTTGTGGATTTTTCTCGGAACACAGGCCGTTGCCAAGGACCATCTGCCGCAGATCGTATTCGACAAGTGCGCCGAGGCGTCTTGGATTAGGATTCCGGGCCTGACAAAGGAAGGTGTCAGCGAGATTGTCAAAACCAATCAATGTGGCCTAAAGCTTCCAACGGAACAGTGGCAGCTGACAGCGCTCGACAATCGCATCTGGGCTCTCTGCGCCGGGAATCCTCTTCATCTCCGGTATACCATCAGCGCGCTTGCGCTAAAGCGTGCAGCGCAAGTGACCGAATACGATTGCCAGGACCTTCTTGCCTACGATGAAGACATCGCGAAGTACTATGACGCGCTTTGGCGCAAGCTGCCTGCTGTAGGGAAGTCTCTAGCACTCTGCCTCGTAATTGCGGCGTTCGAGCCGACTGAAGACCAACTTTGCGGGCTAGCCAGCGTACTGAAATTTAGACCAGACGAAACCTCGGCGGGCCTCGCCAGCATCCTGCACCTGCTTCAAAGGAAAGCCGGGCGTCTAAAGATTTTCCATAACAGCTTTCGGCAATTCCTTGTGGACGTGGAAGAGTTCTCTCAGCAGAAGGATGCACTAAGACTGGGCCTGCGCGACTGGCTCGCAGCAAGTGGTTTTGTGGACCTGAAATGGGCTCACCTTAGGATTCTCAATTATCAGCTTGGCGACCCAGCCTCCTTGCTCGAGATCGACAGAGATTGGATCGTCGACGCGATTGCCTGGCCCAGGCCGTATCACCAAATTGACGAGCAGCTAAAGCTGGCCGCCGAAGCAGCCTTTAAGTCAAAAAAATTTGGAGCCTGCCTCAAGTTTTCGATGCTTCGTCAATACGTTGCGAACGTGACGGATGCCAGTAGGAGCCCGGAGTATGTCGATGCGTGGAACCTTGCATACAGGCTAAGGCCAAGCAGCGAATTTGACATTCAGTTGGGCGCATTTACCCCAAAGCAGTTGGTTGCGTTGAGCCAGGTGGCGTATCGAGCTGGACGGTTCGCCGAAATTGAGGACGACGCGATCTCTGCGCTAAACGACCACCATAATGACCTCCGGCATCGCGCGCAAGGAGAGATTGGAGGAACAATTCCGGAAGTAGCACGGGCCGCGATCGATATCATCATCTGCGATGAGGCGTATGAAACGGAAAAACTGATCGAATACCTTCGGAACTATTCGTCATCGGGATGGGGCCCAGCGTTAGTTGGGTGCTTGGCGCAAAAGCTAATTGCGCTCGGCCGCCTTCCCGCGCTTGTTGCCTTGTCTAAGTACACATTGACGCCTGAGGAGCGATACGAGTTTCTTCGCGTGTGCGCGAAAGCAGCCTTCCGTACTGGCGAAAAGGCCATTGACGGTGTGTTTGACACCGCGGACAGAACAAGACTGCATCCCCTCGCTAACCTCTACTGCGAGCTTACGGGGCGCCCCGTCGGGATAGGGCCGATTCTGACGCCGCATACCGCATTGCCAGACCTAGTCCCCGAGTACGATTCCGGGCATCGGGATAATCGCGCGAATAGTCTTTCCGAAGGATTTATCTTGGGCATCGTATGCGGACTGTCGGGTAAGGAAGCCATTGTCGATAAGTGGAACGCGGAGGCTGAAGATACATGGTCTCATCAGGCCTACTCTACGTTACTCTCTGAGGGTGTCGTCATTGGGCATCAACTCAAGGCTGAGACACCTCTCGATGTCGCCAGTCCTGCCAAGGCTGCCGATACGATTCCCGTCCTGAACTGGCCGCGAGATCGAGAGAGGCTTGAATACGAGCACTCACTACGGCTCGCAATCCGCAAGATGTGCGGCGTCATGCTGGCGCTAATCCGATTCCAGGGCCGAAAGGGGGCGCTCTCGGGTGCCGAGGTCAATGCGTACCGTGAGAGTAAGCATTTCGGATCACGACTCTTTATCGATCTGCTGGACCACCGCGGCGAAGCGTTGCTCGAAAGCGGCGAACTCGACGGTGTAATTGCGGATGAGATCGATACCATCCGGCGCTCCCAGGACTCATTCTCGGAAAGAGCTAGCGAGGCGCTGAAGTTGGCTCGCTTGGCGCGCACTCATAACGACGAAAAGCGGGCAGGGGAACTTCTCAAGGTAGCCTGCAACTACTTGATTTCATATGGAGGTCATAAAGATCCATTCCTAGATCGGGTTATGGATAGCATTCGGATCGCCCATCGCGGCCGGCCTGCAAACACGAAACGCTACCTCGATCGGGTCGCGCCCCTGGCTCTGGGCATTCGCGAATATACCGACGGAGATGACACGCGTTATTTCCCCGAGTATCTCGCCGATCTCCTCGCAGATACATTGCAGGAGTATCTGCCGGGCTATTTTATCGATCAAGCCGGCCGCGAAGATTACTATTTGGCCGAACGGGTGTTCTCTTCTCTAATCCGAGCCATAAGCCTAAAGTTACCGGAGAACCAAGGCGTCGCAGCCACAGCGCTCGACCGTGACTCGCACCAGGAGCTAAAGAAGAGAGCCGCCGCAGCGGAGGCGGAAGCCAGCACAGTTCTTGCCTCGATTCAGCATCAATTTGGGGGCTTCCATTTCGAATCCCAAAGTGAGGGGTCGTCAGGGCTCCCGACATTCACGGAAGCGGAGCTGGCCGCAGTAGCTATCCCGGACATTGACGCGAAGCTGGGCAATCTTGACCATTGGCATAGAGCCCGATTCCTTTCGCGCTGGGTCCAGGTTCAGCGGCGCCTAAAGCCGGGTGCCGAAGAAGAGCTGCTGTCGATTATCGAAAGGTTCGTCGATCAAAAAGCGATGAGCCAAGTCGACAGCGAGACCCTCGACGCCGCGTTTGAACTTGCGCTTCCTTGCGACCGCGAAAAGGCCTTTCAGTATGTGACCTGGGCCCAAGCGAATGCGGTCGGCTGGGAGCCCTTCTTCTCTAGCGCCGAAGGGGCCCGCAGTCGCTGGAAATTCGTTCAAGACAACTTTCCTGATCGTTACCTGGAATTCTTCGAATTGAGCATAGAGCGAAGCGGCCGACGCTATCGCCAAGAAACGAGCTACTTCATCGCTGCGCCCCGCAGCATTGAGTTCTTCGCGATGTTTGGTCAGTGGGATTGGGTTGAGGATATCACGAGCGCAGCGGTGGACCTCGTCTGCTCCTTGATCATCGATACGGTATCTGCGACTTGCCCTTGGCTTAACGACCCGCCAATCGGCGGATTGCCGGTGCTCCTCCGACGCTTGACCTGGCCAAGCCCCCTGGTACGTGAAAGAGCGGCCAGCAGCCTAACAGACCTCTTGCTTGACGCAAGCACCGCAGGCACTACGAAGCAAGGGCTGCTCGATTGGATTGCGGCCCAAAAGCTGGAGTCTCTGGCGATCCTGGGCCTTTTGCCGTTTGCAAAGGCTGCGCCGCTGCTCCCAGGCGGTAGTGCGAGCTTTACCTCTGCAGAATTGGCGGGCACAGTGAATGCAAATTCTATCGTTATTCAGATGGTTATTGAGTATATCGCCAAACACCTCGGGGAAACCTACGCCAGGAATCCTGTAACGCCAGCATCGACCCGTGCCGCCGGGGGGTATTCTCCTGGGAAGTTTTTTGGAGAGACAATTTCCAGCTTCCTTCCGCCGGCGTATCTTATGCGTGCCCAGAAGGTACAACGTCAGGCACGGGATCAATTCGTCGCGGATTGGGCTAGCACCGCGGAGTCGTTGGCCGCAAGTATCGGGCTCGAGCAAGACTCCAGCGTCCTGGAGTTTATGGGAAGGCAGGACGACCCCCATCTCGTAGCAATGTCAACGCGTCAAAGTGAAGTTTTCCGATCAGCATTTCTGCGTTGCTTGACCGATTACTTCAATGCTGGAAAATTAAATGAAGAAGTTTTCCTGGATTATGCCCTAGACACGCTTCCAATCGACTTGTCTCTTTGGCGCGTGCACCCCAACCGCCGGCCCAGCTGGTGGCCCAACGGGAAAATTGAGGGGCTTTCCCGAGAGGCAGTAGTCGGACTTTCTTATGAAGATGAGCTCGGGCGGATAACAGCGCAGGATCGTGAGCCCAAGATCCTAGCGGCCGGTGGTCGAGTGACCGACGCTCCGGATAGCGCCGTTGCAGCTGAGATGAGGATCATTGGATTCGGTTATCGGATTCTAGGCACAAAACTGCCGTCGGCAGAGCAAGTGTGGGATTATCTGGCCCGGTTGCCGTGCGAGTTGACCCCGCCATCCATTTTGAGTCTGCCCATCGCACACTTAGAGTCGGGCGCCAACCATCTGCCTTCAGCTCTGAAGTCCGAAACGATCGAGCAGGCGGAAATAACATCCCTTTGCGGGTCATACGCGTTTTCTTCCATGCCAAGTTGGCAATGGTTTAGATTCTATTATGGCGCTCCGTACGGATTAAGCAAACACGAATTTCCGGCACAGGAAATCAGGCTCGGTTCTGATCGGTGGAGTTTTTCCGAAGCCGGAAGAGAGATTGGTGCCGCCAGTGACTGGACGGATGGGGTCCTTGACCGAGAGAGGCAGGGGATGCCTCCGCCCTGTGGTCATTATCTTCAAGTCGAGGGCTCGTACCTGGACAGCTTTTTGCGACGCACCGGTCTACGCCTGGGCTACGTTGTGCAATTGAGGGTGCGAGTGAAAGAGGAGTCATTTGGGAAGAAGCCGAAAGAGTATGAATCCGTCAGGCTCCGGAATATTTCACCTATTATCACTCCATTGGGATGATTCGCTTGAATCGAGGCCAGAGACGTCGACATGATTTTCTTCTTCATGAAGGGGCTTAAGGCGGGTCGGGCGTAATTTAGAGGAAACGAAACCATGCCGATACCCAATCCAAGTACTGACCCCACCGGGTTTCTAGGCTGGTCGCATAAGTTCACCGGGTTGGTCGTAGATAGCCAAGGGATGATAGGTTCCGGGCTCCTGGTAGAACACCGTAATCAATATCCGGCATTCCTGACGGCAGTGCACGTCGTAATCCAGGCTCTGCGTGCCAGCGAATTTCGGGTTGCATTGTTCGATGGTCCTGATAGGGTCCTGACGCCGAGCGCAATCCGCTTTGCAAAGGGATCTGACGCTGCACTCCTCTCATTTGAGAAGGCTAAAGTTGCAGGGATGCTGAGCTTCGCGGATTGGGGAGCGCTCACCTATCCAGATGCGGCCCAAGGAGAGACAGCCTTTTGCATTGGCTATCCGGGAGAATTAAGCAAAAGCGGCGACCCCACGACGCAGAAGAAGGGAACGGTTTTTGGAACCGTGCTGGCTGCGGAAGTTCAATCCGGCTTGTCGCAGAATTTGGTGCATGCCGTTATCGCGCGAGGTCCCGCCATGCCAAGATCCTTTGGGGGCATGAGTGGGGGGCCTGTCATTGGCGATGACGGTCGCCTCTTGGGAATCAACACGGCCGAGGAGCAAGCTGATCCGATGAAGGCCCATATTTTCTTTACGCGACGGAGGGACTGGGAGGATCTTGCGAATCCCTATTTGCAACCAGCCGGGAGTCCGACGGACTATTGGAAGTATGACGAGAAGTTCTCCATTGACCTTGAGCTGCCACACCCAGCTACCGGAAAACCAATTGCCCAATTCCGAGCAAACTTCTTTGGCAGGGTATTGATCTCCGAAAGCGCCCGCGATAAACCGCTTGGTGCGTTGGGCATGATCAGCCACATGACAGTGGATGGCAGCCGCTTTCCAATTAATATCGAAGTGGTCTACGGGTTAGCCGATAGCGAGGACAAATCGTCGTGGGAGCAGGAATTCAAGTATCAGTGTTCTTTGATTGTTTCTACCATGGGCTTGAAGGCCGCTCCCTGAATCTTATGGCGAAAATTGGCCGCAATGATCCTTGCCTCTGCGGCAGCGGCAAGAAGTATAAGCGGTGCCATGGCGGCCTGTCGGAACCCAACGCGACATTCTCCAATGCATCACCTCCGGCAGCGCTTGAAGTGCAGCGTCGTCGGCATCAAGGCGAAGGACGACCTAGTAATGCGCCGCGAGGCCACGCGCGGCACCCGTAATGAGCAACCGCGCCAAAGGCCACCAGTCCCACCCGCCACCTCCCGCCCGAGCGTCCCCACGCTCATCGCCCTCCTCCCGAACCCGGCCGACGGCCCTTTTGGCGTCCTGTCTTGTATGCCGGCCGGAAAAGATGCGTTTTAACGCGAATCCAGGGTGGAATCTTCCCTTTCTTTAATGTATGCTGTGGGCCCCCGCTCAAAGTATCTCGGGCATGAAGCCCGGGCTTTTTTGTGTCCGCGTGGGGACGCATCGCGGCGAAGTCGTACTATCTGACGGCTTTCTGTTACGCCGATCGTCGGCGAAAGTCCGCTAAGGCTTTAACAGCTTCCGGTGTGTCGAATGCTTCTAGGGCTTGAGCTGCGTTTTCCGCCACCCGACCCTCCCGATATTGAAGTGCTTTAATGAGATGCCCAACAACAGCGGGCCCCATGCGTCCCATCGCACGGATGGCCATTTTGGCGACCGTATGGTGTGGGTCGGAAAAAGTCTGAGCAAGGGCAGGAATCACTTCTTCCGTTATCGGACCCAAACGTTCTAAGGCCAGCATCGCGGACACCCGGATGAATCGATCCTCATCCTTGAGTTTTTCAATCAGCAAGGTTGCGAGTTCTCGCTTCAGAGGATCATCAAGGTCTACAAGCTCATCTAAGGTATTCTCGTGGCTTTCCTTTTCTGAAAAAAGCCGGCGACAAAGAGCTGCAAGTTCATCGCTCATGTGATATCAATCCGCCTTTTTTCTCGGGTGAGCGATTATCCCCTCCGGACCTCGCGGTGGATTCAGTGGAATGAGATCATCCAAATCGGCAAACTGGTCACACTGCCCGCCGTGTGCCTTGGTCCACCAGAATCCAAGTTCCACGACTACCACTCCATTTACAAAACCCTGACATTTGTATACGCATTTTTGAACTTTCTGAAAGAAGCCGCGGCCGCAGGCTATACGGTCGTGCTTTGCTTTATCGGAATTGAAGGCGCGGTCACTCGTTTCCCGCGGACCTTGAGGAATCTGGCCGTGAACTTATTGAAATATTTATGGGCCCCGGATGGCGGCATCGTGTCGCTATTTTACCAATTCGACCGGCGATCGCGCGGCCGCGGTTGTAACGCGGCGCCGGCGTCGAACACTTACCTCTACCATGGAAGACAACGCCCTGACATGCAGACGGTGCAATTATCAGTCCGGAGGCAACGACGGCGGCTGGCGGCGCTGCGAGAAATGCGCGATGCTCTGGTGCCCGAAATGCGTCCCCGAACACGGTCGGTGTTCCAACTGCGTGGGAGGAACGCTCACGGCGGTATGATGAGCGTCGCGGGACTTGCGCCGGTGTTCGCCGCCTTGCTGGCCGCCGCTGCGGCCCAGGCGGCGCCCGCGCACCTCAACGGCTTCGAGCTGGAAGGATCTCTCGTGCCGGCCGCCGATATCCATCGCGGCG
>Ga0100402_1007852_pt1 | contig 10196 bp, 10 predicted proteins | sample CryGeyme20150102_FD_80419 | JGI IMG/M metagenome (GOLD analysis project Ga0100402, IMG submission 80419) | Groundwater microbial communities from Crystal Geyser aquifers in Utah, USA - Crystal Geyser metaG 2015-0102 | ecosystem: Environmental > Aquatic > Deep subsurface > Groundwater | place...
CCTTAACCCTGGTCGCGGTTTTTTCCGTCTCGGGACCCCGGCTTACCCGGGAACCCTCACTTTTGGCCTTCTAAGGCGATAAGAGATTCGGAGTTTAACAGGAAAGCTGAGCCTTTCGACCCTTGACAATCCAATTGGTAGCTCTACCCTCTTATCTACCTCAGGCCAGGCTGCACTAAGATGCATTTCGGAAGGAACCCGCTATTGTCTGTTTCGATTGGCTTTTCACCCCTAACCCCAGGTCACCCGAGAGATTGGTCCTCATCACCGGTAACGGTCCTCCATCCAACTTTCGCCAGACTTCAACCTGCCAAGGGTTAGATCAACAGACTTCGGGTCTTATCCCAGTGATTTATGGGCACTTATCATACCCTGAGCCACGCAAGCTACGCTCATATCGCTTTCGCTAAGGCTTTCACCTCACCACTGGAATAAACTCCCTGACCCATTCCTTTTGTTAGAGAAGGTTTTTCAACTTTATACTTTTAGATGGGTGTTTAAACCCCACTTTTTCGGAAAATATTTTACATTGGTTTTTTCCATGGATTGATATAAGAGAAAAATCACCATCTCCTAGTATAAAACCCACTAAATATGCAATCTCATTCGTAATTTCTGTCATTGTCACCATTAATATTATACAAAAAATATTGTATAAAGTTTTTCACCTTACTCTAATTTCAAAACGGATGTTGCAACATTGATTAACTTTCATGCCGCAACTGTCTATATCTGTTTGGCTTTAGGCTCTTCTCATCTCCCGTTAAGGATACTTTTCAGTTTTCCCTCGCGGTACTAAATTCACTATCGGACTTCGGTTATATTTAGGGTTGGATGTCAATGCCACCCAAATTCTCGATCTATATTTAAAGACCGGTACTCAGGATACTTGGCATTTCCCTTCTTGCTTTACTCTACGGGACTATCACCCTCTTTGGTATCTCTTTCCAGAGAACTTTAAGCTAACAAGTTAGGGAAGGCCCAAGTCCTTTAACTCCACATCCTTACTGACTTTCATCAGAAGTTCGGTTTGCCCTATGCCGCTTTTAATCGCCTTTACTAACGGCATCTCGTTTGATTTCTCTTCCTGCGGGTACTAAGATGCTTCAATTCCCCGCGTCAGACTTCCTTTCGGAATGCCCCGAGAGGCAGGATTTCCAATTGAGAGATGTTGAGATCAAAGGCTGCGTGCGCCTACCTCAACCTTTTCGCAGCTTACCACGTCCTTCATCTCTACCGAAACCTAACCATCCGCCAAACAGAATCTTTGACCTAGATTTTTGCTGTTGGTAAACCTATGATAGAATCATAAACGTCTCCTTTCGTCATTGACTTTCTTCCCTTAACCCTTCGCAGCATCTCAAAGAGTCGCATAATGTTTTTTTTGGCTCAAATGGTGTCCTTTCTCGTCATTTGAAATCAGAGAGACAGTTCGTATATCACAGCCAAAAGTAGTCAAAGGTACCAATGCTAACTTTGGGTTGACATAAAAGCACCTTGATTTACAAGAATAATATTGATAGATGAAGATATAAATAGATTGCTAGGAAAACTAAATTTGAACATCTGGTCTATAATTCACTTCAATTTTTCTTGCTCCGTATTTTAGATTAAATCTTATATGATCGCCAGTATAGATTAATGTCTGATTTACTGAGCCAAATTTCAATTCAAATCCTGGAGGCAACGAATTATTTCTTATGGAAATCCACCTATTCCATCCATCCACCCATCCAAATCAAATAATTTTAAATAATGGGCTCCTAAAATGTCGACTACTTCAAAACCAGACGGAGTTTCTCGAAAAAAAGGATAGTTATTTCCCTCACCTGTATCCCGAAAACCCATCCATACAGAATCCCCGGTTTGTTCAAAACAGCATATGCTGGTCTTCTAACTGCACCCTGAGCTCCATCATGATAGGTTTTGTGAAGGTTAGTCGTCATAGAATCAAAGATGTCTTGTTAAAAATAAATACCTTACTTTTCATACTTTCCTGAAACCATTCTCTAATTCCGGCATCTCTTTGATCACGTAGTCGTATTGGTGAATTTTTGTTTTGAGCAGGCGCGAAAATATCTTTTTTTCTTTTACTTTTGAGATTTTCCTGTTTTTTGCTTGGAAATTCAGCTTTAAAAGGGCGTCTTCCTCCTTTTCATCCAGTTTTCTTGCAATCCTGTAGTAGATGTTGTATTCTTTCGGGGACGACCTCATTACACTCCTTATAATCCTCCTCTGGAATTTCTTTCCTTTATTTTCAAGCATTTCTTTCAGGACAGAATAGGAGACAAACTCGCAAAAAACCTCGTCTGATATCTCATTCCTGAAGTGAGAGAAATGGTGTGCTATACCGTGCAAAGCATGCTGCAGACCTGAATAATACCTGTTTTTAAGTAGTGAGGAGTTAATGCAGACATACTTCTTGTTGCCGATGATTATGAAGAACTCGTTGCAGGTTTCTTTCCTTGGGAATTTGAACACCCTGACCCTTATCCTGTCGAGTTTTCCTTTGTTGAAGTCCAGTGGAGAGTAGTCTAGGATAGGTTCTTTTAGTGATAAGAGGTCATTTTTCAGTTTTTTGGCAATTCTATGATCGCAGTCTTTGAATTTGATCTCAGGAAACATAAGAATCATAAAAGAGTTTAGATATTTATGCATTAGCCTGAAAATGAGGCAAAACTTATAAGTTTTTCTGTCTCTTAACTGAAATTAGTCATCCATAGCTTGTTTTACGCTTATAAGCGTCTCTGGAAACATAGGCACTCATTTCATCATAAGCAGATTTCCCAGCATAGGTTGAACCTATTTCTGTGGTTTCAGAATCAACCCTGGCTGGCATAGTTCTGACTTCATCCTTGTAAGACCTAGGTAAAAGACCCTTTATCCTATTTGCGAGTTCATTTATTTCTATAACTTGTTTTCTAATCATCTGCTTCAAAGAATCTGGTATATCAGCTCTTTCCAACTGTTTTAAGGCAAAATTAGGGTTAGAGCCTATGTCAGTTATTCTCAATACGGCACTTACCATTTTTATACCATCAATTTTAGCAGAGTTGATGTTCGTGTTAAAAGCGACAATATAACTGAGATCGGCACCACTAAAATCCGTCTTTGTATCGATTATACTTTCGATTATTGCTGACCAGGAGAGGTTTGAGTTCTTGAAAATTGTTCCCTTCAGGTTCGCCCTGCTCAGATCAGACCAAGTAAGATTGCACCCAGTGAAATTAGACCCAATTAATGTTGAGTTGCTAAAATTAGAGAAGCTCAAGTCAGACCCCGATAAATCAATTTCAGTAAGGTCTTGCCCATCAAACCATCTACCAACACATCTTATTCCAGAGAAATTCCTTTCACCTTGTTTATATTTTTTGATGATTTCAGAATTAGACATTTGTTTTTTGTTATCTATTGCAGAAAGTTCCATGATATGAATTTGTCTCAGGTCAATAAATTCTTGATCCTCTTAAATGAGACCTTTAAATTTCATAGAAATCCCTGTCTATAACGCGATTAGAGAACATTCCTAAAGTTTTTAAGCTGTGAAGCTAAACATATTGGACTATGCCAAAATTCAATTTCAAGTATGCAACGATCTTCTTGATTGTGTTTCTGGATTTGCTAGGCGTAGGAATAGTTTTGCCTTTGCTCCCGTTCTATGCCGAGAAATTCACAAGCAACGCAATAATAATAACATCCATGGTTACGGCTTATTCATTGATGTCTTTTATATTCACGCCTATACTAGGACATTTTTCAGACAAATATGGAAGAAAGCCTATTCTAATAATCAGCCAGTTGGGATCGGTGGTAGGATATTTGTTTTTAGCTTTTGCCAGCAGCATTTACATCCTGTTCCTCTCAAGGATAATCGACGGCATAACTGGAGGAAATATCTCCACAGCTCAAGCATATATCACAGACATAAGCTCAAAAGAAGAGAGGAGAAAGGCGTTTGGAATCATAGGGGCTGCTTTTGGCTTAGGCTTCATGCTTGGCCCTACTATCGGCGGCTTGCTAGGACACATAAACATAATGCTTCCGGGGATATTTGGGGCGGTAATGGCAACTGGGGCTTCAATCCTCGTTTATTTGAAGCTTCCTGAAACTACAGTTAAGGGGAAAGAGGTCGAAAAATACAGTTTCAAGCAAATGTTTTCTGTTTTAAAAAATAACTTTGTAGCAAAAATAATAATAACATCCATCTTTTTCGGTCTGGCATTTTCTGGTATGCAGTCAGTATTCTCTTTGTACAACCAAAAGCTTCTCGGCTTTCAGGAAAGGGAGAACGGCCTTTTATTCGGCTACATAGGTTTAATCAGTATTCTGATGCAGGTCTACTTTCTGAGAAAATTGGAGAAGAAATACGGGGACAAGCCGCTAATAAAAATATCTTTAATTGCTGATATGATAGGGCTGTTCCTGTTGTTTTTGATGCCTTTTGTCCAATTCAAACTCCTCTTTTTGATGCTTGGGATTACAATGTTTGGTTTTGGTAATGGAATTTTCAACCCGACTATACGGGCTTTGCTTACTAAAGGAGTGGATCAGTATGGCAAATACCTCGGCATCTTCGCTTCTTACATAAGCCTGACCATGATTTTCGGGCCGATAATAAGCGGATTCCTCTATGAGACAGTAGGACCGTCCATATCTTTCCTGGCTTCATCTGTTCTGATGTTGTTAGGTGTTATCAGTTTCTGGGGGATTAAAATCAAAGAATAAGAAATCACTAATGGGAAATATAATCATGAACTCTAACAATGTGATAATTATCCCTGGATTGGGGGACGATACAAATAAGCTGCGGATAATAACCAACTGGTGGAATAAGCATGGAATAACCCCTCATATAGTGTCGATTGGATGGCATGACCAGGAGAATTTTCAGCAAAAATTAGCAAAACTTGTAAAAACAATTGATATCCTTTCCTCTCAGGAGACAGTTTCATTGATTGGAACCAGCGCTGGCGCAAGTGCAGCATTGAATGCATTTGTTAAAAGAAGAAAAAAAGTTTATCATGTTGTGAATGTTTGCGGCAGGCTCAGACTAGGGAAATATACCGGCTTCAGGTCTTTTGAAAATAGGACTAGCTCTAGCCCTGCGTTTAAGGAATCTGTCCTGTTGTTTGAAAGTATGGAATCAAAGCTTAGCAAAGCAGACCGCTCAAGAATTATGACAGTGACTCCTAGATTTGGGGATGAACTCGTCCCAAGAGATACCGCTATTCTTGAATATGCCCACAATATTACCATACCAACGATCGAGCATGGATTCAGCATAGCGATGGCATTGACAATATTTGCGAAGCCGATTATAAAGTTTCTTACACCGGAATAATTTCTGAAATAAAGAATTGGTTATTAGTGGACTGAGAGGGATTTGAACCCCCAGCCTTCTGGATGCAAACCAGACGATCTACCGAGTTGATCTATCAGCCCATAACTAACTTAATTTGATAATAAAAGTTTATAAAATAACCTCTCCGTTCCTTTTTTCAACTCCGTTCTTTTATCGCAAGATAGTTTGCAATCAATATGAGAAATCCACCAATAATAACGTTTGAAGCAATAGTTTGGCCTAAAAATATAGCTGCAAGAATAGCTGCGCTGACAGGTTCAAGTAATAAAATTATCCCAGCATCTGACGCTGTGACTTTCTTTACACCAATGTAGTATGATATATGGGGAATTAAGCCTGCCAATATTTCAAAAATCAAAAAATAGAGCCAAAAAATAATCGGAAAATTAAGTGAAAGATTTATTATTGAGGCGTCTTTGATGAAGATAGAAACAATGGGGTAAAATATTAGCATAAAAATAACATAAAATAGGATATTAGAAAACTTTGTTGTTATAGGATTATATTCCTTTTTCCCAGCAACCCTCCCTAATATAACCCATAATGATAGCAAAAATCCCCCCAGAAGAGATAATATAACCCCAGTAAAACTGCCAATCTTTTGGATATTAAGGGGATTTACAATAAAAACAACCCCAAGCAAGACAATAATCATCGAAAGAATCTTTAATTTTGTCAATTTCTCTTTCATTAAAAATTTACTTAAGATCACTGTCCACAAAGGCTGTGTATACAACAGTAAAACAATAATAGATATTGGTGTTCCCAAAAAAATAGGAAGCCACTGGGAAAAAGCTAGAAAAGCGCTGATTAACCCATAGAAAACATAAAGTTTAACCATCTCATTTCTTATTCTGCATTCCTTTCTAAAAACTACGAATGGGAATAACAAAACTATCGTAAACAAACTAGGCAATACTGATATTTGATAAAAAGAAAATCCTAATTCAGCGAGAATCCCAGCTCCAAAAACAACAAAACCAGAAAAAATACCTGAGATTACAACAAGCCAATATTCCTTTTCCATGAGCTAAATTAGTGACTAAAGTTAATAAAAGAAAATAGTTTCCAACAAAATAACACTATGATGCTCTAAGAACAAGAAATCTTCTTGGCCAGATATTGGTCTTTATTATTTTATTTTTCATCTCCAGTTTTCTGAGACAATGTCTGATTCTATGTTCTATTACTTTAAAATTTACTACCATATCATTTACTGTGGCACTTTCAACTCTCTCCAGAAATTGAATCATTTCTTTTTCTGTTATTTTCCTATTAAGCGAAAGAATCTCCAGATCGAGATCCAACCATTTTCTTTTCTTTGGATGTGAAAAACCAATTAATTCTGAAAATTTTCTAATATTATCATGATTCCTAAACCCCCCTGGAATGAGAATTATGTGAAAATTATCATTGTTCTGTACTACAAATTTGATTCCAATCTCTTTTAATCGTGATTTCATAAACTCGGTTATCAAATCTCCTTGTCTATCCTTTTTTTGCCAGATGACTACCTCACATCTTCCATTAACAGACCCTTCTGCATCGAAGATTCCCTGAAGAATTGGTCCTGATATATTTACATTACTCGCTACCAACACATTTTCGAAAAGTTTTTTTATTCTCTTCTTAAAAATAGTGGAATTTACAGTAGATTCTATAGTTTCTTTATTTCTCTTGAACCCATTTCTATTACTTTTGAGTCTCCTTATTTTTATTTTTTCCCTTGGGATATCAAATCTACTATTCAAAACTTCGATCCATTTATTAATCAGAAATTCTTCATTATTCCAAAGTCTAACCATTCTACCAGATAAACTACCATCTCCGATAGTAATACCAATAAACCAAGCAATATCTGGGGTAATTTCTCTCATTCCCACCACTAATTAAAATATCGATTTCAAGGTATAGATGTTTTTGTAGAGGGTAATGTTTGTATGAACAGCTGAAAGAAGGGACTAAAAATGATATATGGTGCTAAAAAACACTCCATATCCCACAAAAATTCATCTAAAGTTTTAATCAGTTATATTTTAGATGAAAAAGTATTTTTATGGCTACAAATGATACAATCTCAGGAAAATACCTTCTGTAGTCCTAGTGTTTGGTGTTTGTTAGTAAAATATAAAGGAGGTGATCCAGCCGCACGTTCCCGTTGCCGAGCCAACAAGAGATACCCAATAAACCAGTTTCATTCTGAAACGTGCGAACACATTTGAATGCAACAAGGCAGAATATTCTGGTTACTTTCGATTAATTCTCCTGATGACTTTACGGCTACCTGTGCAAGAAAGCCAGCACACGACTGAACTTTCATGTTGCGACTTAGCCCCCCTCGCGAAACCCAAATTCGACATTCCCAACAAGAGAGCGCCTCATTTGGACTCCACTCGGATGGCTTGACGGGCGGTGTGTGCAAGAAGCAGGGACATATTCGACGAACGACTCCACATCAGAGTTCATTTTTATTCTCTGATTTAATGACGTTTGTCTACTAGGAATTCCAGCTTCACGAGGGTGAGTTACAACCCTCGATCCGTACCTAGTATGAGTTTAGGAGATTGGCTTCTCCTTTCGGAGTTGCAACCCATTGTCTCATACATTGTAGGCCGCGTGTAGCCGGGGAAATTCAGGCCATACTGACCTACCGTTGCCGACACCTTCCTCTAGTTTATCACTAGCGGTCTCCTATGAGTGCACTCTTTCGAGTTAGCAACATAGGATGTCGATCTCGCTCGTTAACGGACTTAACCGCACGCTTCACAGTACGAGCTGACGATGGCCATGCAACACTTCTCAGCTTGTCTGGTAACCCCTTTAGAGTGACCCTCATCCTGCTGTCGATCCCCGTGAGATTTCCGGCGTTGGATCCAATTGAACCGCAGCCTCCACTCCTTATGTGCTCCCCCGCCAATTAGGGGAGAAGAATACCCATTAAAATTTTAAATTTTTCAACTTTGTCTTGATGAAAACTTCCGATAACTTCTATAAACTCTATAATACATTTCTTTTTTGTAATTCTGAATTCCCATACTCCACCACATCTTGTTAAATTAGTGGGTTCTATTTTAATTTCTTGTAATTTTTTTCTAATGAATTCAAGTGACTCCTTGTTTTTCTGGCTAAAAATTATATATTTCTGAGAATCAATATCTATTTTTCTTGGAAGACCTCCTTCCGCATCGAAAAACCCTCTTATATAACTTGTTATCGTTTCCTTATCACTGCAATTTCTTATGTCTTCTGGAGTACCCCAATTTTCTTGAGGAATCTTTATCCCAGAAATCTCTATAATTTTTGTAACTAGTTGCTTATCATTTATTCTTAATATCCAATAACCTTTCATATGTCGTGTTATTCGACCTTCTTTTCCAAATTCTTTGTTAAAAATACTCTGAATCAATTGTAACCATTGCTTGTTTTTCTGGGATATCTTAACTTCATAGTTTTTGCCTTTTCTAAAATCAACTGTAGCATCTCTCATAGCTCCAAGTAGATAGCCTATATTTGCGTTCATAGAATGTTATTGAGTCTTATTATATTTAAGTGTAGTTTCGGGCTTCTTCTCTTTCCCTTAAGTTTCAACCTTGCGGTCGTACTCCCCAGGTGACCCACTTAACACCTACGCTCCGGCATTACAAACCCTCGTAAGGTTTGTAACACCAAGTGGGCATCGTTTACGCCTAGGACTACCGGGGTATCTAATCCCGATCGCTCCCCTAGGTTTCATCCCTCACCGTCGGACCTGTTCTAGGTAGACGCCTTCTATGTAACAAATTTGAATAAGTTACGCCACAGGTGGTCCCACTGGGATTATAGGATTTTACCCCTTCCCCAGCAGTACCTCTACCCTCTCCCAGTCCCAAGCCTTGCAGTATCCCCAGCAAGCCTACCAGTTTCCCAATAGATTTCACTAGGGACTAACAAAACCGGCTACGGATGCTTTAGACCAACTAAAACCGGATACCACTAGGGGCGCAGGTATTACCGCTTACCGTTCCAAGAGTTATTAACTCTATAGAATGGCGGCTGGCACCTGTCTTGCCCACCCCTTATTCGCCAAGCTTTTTCAACTTAACAAAAGCTTATGCAAAGCATAAGCACTCCAGATTCCCTCATCGCACGTTAATGCATAGTGAAGGTTTCGCGCCTGCTGCGACCCGTAGGTCCTGGATTCATGTCTCAGAATCCATCTCCGGGCTTCCACTCTCATGGCCCGTACCCGTTATAACTTTGGGAGTACTTTACACCCCCAACAGGTTGATAGGTTATAGTCCCATCCTAAGGCGGCGGACCTTTAGATATTCTATCATTCCAGACCAGAATGTCTATCAGGTATTAGCTTCAGTTTCCCGAAATTATTCCTGACCTTAGGTTAGGTTAACTATATATTACTGAGCAGTATGCCGAGTCCCGAAGACTCTCAGCTCGCATGGCTTAGTCGAATCCGGATAGCAGTATCCTCCGGCAGGATCAACCGGAATTGGTTGAAGAAAACACACACATGTTCATATATCTCACTAACAAATTTCACCAACTAGGACTACAAACTTAAGCCATGCTTAAGATTGGCATGCTTACTCTCCCTATTGATCACAGAGTTCAAACAAATAATGATTGGAAACTATTTAAAAGTTTCTCAAGTATTAAGTTATTACTATCTTTAATATTTAAGTTTATTTTGTTTAGAGCCTATTGCAGAATTCAATGATAATTTTTCTTCAGGAATAACTTTTACAGGAAATTTGGCCATTGCTTTCTAATCTCTAATTGCTCCACTGGAAACTTCTTGCCTAAAGCTTATTATCTCTTGTCTCTAAAAATTCTTCAG
>Ga0100402_1007853_pt1 | contig 10196 bp, 6 predicted proteins | sample CryGeyme20150102_FD_80419 | JGI IMG/M metagenome (GOLD analysis project Ga0100402, IMG submission 80419) | Groundwater microbial communities from Crystal Geyser aquifers in Utah, USA - Crystal Geyser metaG 2015-0102 | ecosystem: Environmental > Aquatic > Deep subsurface > Groundwater | place...
AGTAATAGTTTTTTCATACTTAGATTAGGTTAGTTATAGGTTATATCAACTGTGAGTGCTGTTGGATCAAATCCTGCAGGAACAGCAAACTTCAAATTAGCATTGGCACTCGAGCCGCATTCAGCTTGAATCATCTCACCGAGAGACATATTTAAGTTTGACACAGCGTGAGAAGCTGTTGACCCATCTGCAGGATTTGTGACTTCTATGGTAAAGTTTACCACTTGAGCTGTCGGGTTTTCATTGAATACATGTAAGTGTATTTCAGAAGTGCCCGCTGTACATTGAACTACAGCATAAGAAACATCAACTTGATTGGCTGATTCTTCTAGGATAGTCCATCCTTGATCAAAGGTTGGCTGTTGAGCCATAGCAGTGCTGCCGATACCGAACGTAAATAACGCGGCAGCAATAAGTTTAAATAGGTTTTTCATAGGTTAATTAAGGGTTTGGTTAGAAATTGAAGGATTCATGAATGAAAATGAATGAGCATTTAAATGCGTCATTTACTCTGTGTGTATCAGCATATGAGAAGGCGTAATTAGGGTTTAGAGCTGAAAAGTATTCTAAGCCCAAACGATAAAAGAAAATATGGGATAAAAAGGCAAATGAAGTTGATGACCTGCTTAAAGTCAGTTATGAAAATTTGGCGTGCATGGAAAATTGGATGATTTGTCGTTGATAAGAAACCACTCATCCTAACTCAGAAACCACTCAACACATTGGAAACATTTTTAAGTCAAAACGTTTCCGGCGAATAAAATGTTTTTAGCTTTGCTGCCGATTTCAAAATGTATCTATGGATGAAAAACAAATAGAGCTTTTAGGCAAAACCGCCCAACTTTTTATGCGCTTTGGTATAAAGAGCATGACTATGGATGATATAGCCCGCCAGCTTGGCATTTCCAAAAAAACCCTCTACACCTTTGTTTCAGACAAAAACGACTTAGTGATTAAGGTGCTTCAAAGCATTGTAGATCATGAAAAACAGATGGTTAGTTTACTGTGTGAAAAGCACGAAAACGCGATTGACATGCTGTTTGAATTGAGCAAAGAAATCAGTCAAAAATTTGGACAAATACATCCGTCCATTCACTATGACATGGAGAAATACCATCCAGAAGCAAACACCATTTTTCAGGAGTTTAAAACCACTTTTATAGCCAACTGTATCATGCAAAACATTGAACGTGGTATTGAACAAGGTCTTTATCGAGACAATTTAGACCCTTTTGTTATTTCTCGACTGTATGCTGGCAAAATGGAAATGTGCTCAGACGGCTCTACGTTTCCGGCTGACAAATACAGCTATCACAGCATTCACCTTGAGCTTATGCGCTACCACATACGCGGTATTGCAAGCGAAACAGGATTAGCATATCTCAAACAAAAAATCAAAAACGATAACTATCAACTTTAACCTAGAATGAAAAACTCACACTCGTTTTTAGGACTCATAATGCTGTTTGCGGCAAGCTTTGGCCAAGCTCAAACCAGCCAAAGCTTTAGCCTAGAAGAAGCAAAAGCCTATGCACTTAAAAACAACCAGCAACTAAAACAAGCAGCTCTTGATATTGAAATATCAAAAGCCAAAGTGCGCGAAACCACTGCTATTGGATTGCCGCAAATAAGCGGTGAAGCTACTTTTAACAACTACATTGACATACCAACGCAAGTTGCGCCACCATTTGATTTGGGCATACCTGGCATACCTGCTCCTGACCCTGATCAATTGCAAGAGTTTCAGTTTGGTTTGCCTTACTCAGCTTCGGCAGGTATTACCGCGAGCCAGCTCATTTTTGATGGCTCTTATTTTGTAGGCCTAAAAGCATCTAAAGCCTATCAAAACTATTCGCTACTCGGTCAAGAAAAAAGCGAAATTGATGTAAAAGCCAATGTGGCTCAAACCTATTTCAGCGCAGTAGCACTTACTGAAACTATTGATGCACTGAAAGAAAACCAAAAGTCGATAGACGAAAGCTACACCGAAACCAAGGCTATGTTTGAAGCCGGATTTTTGGAAAAGCAAGATGCTGATCAAGTAAAACTTGCCAAAAGCAATATCGAGTATCAACTTGATTATACCGAGCGTCAATTGCAGGTTTTGAAAAACGTACTAAAGTTTCAAATGGGTGTAGATCAAAACACTGTGATTGAATTGAGCAGCACCTTTGATGAGTTAATAGCAAGCTATGGTTCAGAAACTGGACTAATCGATCAAACTTTTAACAGCCAAAATCATATTGATTACAGAACTGTGCAGCAAGGTTTAGACTTGTCAGAGCTTTCGCTTGACGCTGAACGCACCAAATACATGCCATCGTTAGGTGCGTTTTTCACACACAGCCAAAATGGGTTTAGCGAACAGTTTGGCGAAATATTTTCAAACAAATACTACCCAACAACCATCGTTGGTTTAAAGCTAAACGTGCCCATTTGGAGCAGCGGAATGCGATACTACAAAACCCAGCAAGCTAAACTTGAACTTGAAAAAGTAATGAGCCAAAAAGTGCAGGTTGAGCAAAATTTGTTGATGCAAGTAACGCAAGCGCGCACGAGCTACGAAAGCGCCATTCAAAACATGGAAGTAGCTAAAGAAAACCTTGCGCTAGCCGAAAACATAAAAGCAACTACTGATGCTAAATACAAAGAAGGTTTGGCATCAAGCTTAAACTACGCTCAAAGCCAGCAGCAATACTTGCAAACGCTGGCAGCTTATGTAAACACAGCCAACGAATTGTTTAACGCAAAACTTAGCCTAGAAAAAGCTTTAGGCAACAATTAATCATGAATACTAAGACCAACATTTTCAATAATAATTCTATGAAACCTTTTATTTACACTGCTTTTGTTGCTTTGATGTTAGCCTCATGTGCGCCTTCTGAAACAGAAGAAACTTCTGCCACAGAAACACAGACCAACGAGCGCGTTACAAACATTAGTACGCTAAATGTTTCTCCTGTAAAATTTGAGCATTTCTTTAATGTTCAAGGCGTAGTAGAAACAGACCAAAACGCACAAATATTTCCTGAAGCTTCGGGCAAAATCACTTCTATCAAAGTAAAAGAAGGTGATAAAGTAAGCAAGGGTCAAGTGCTTATGACCATAGACAGCCGAATAGTTAGCAACCAAATTGACGAATTGAAATCGCGTTTAGGTTTGGCTGAAGTGATGTTTAAAAAGCAGGAAAAACTTTGGAACCAAAACATTGGCTCTGAAATTCAATTTCTTGAAGCAAAAAACAACTTCGAGTCGCTCAAACAAAATCTTGAAACATTAGAAGCTCAGCGCTCACTTTACACCATTACCGCTCCGTTTAGTGGCGAAATTGACGAAATCAACCCTAAAGAAGGCGAAATGGCAAACCCAGGAATGCCTGCTATTCGCTTGATCAATACCGATAAAATGTACATCAAAGCAGACATCACTGAGCGCTATTTGGGCCGAGTAAAAGAAGGCGACATGGTGATGATCAATTTCCCAGGAGTAGATGAAAAAATGAATTCTAAAATTGGGCGTATCGCAAGCTTTATCAATCCAAACAACCGATCATTCAAAATCAAGCTTGACTTAGACAACAAAAGCGGTAAGCTAAAGCCAAACATGCTTGGCGAAATGCAAGTGAGAGATTATGTAAACGATAGCACCATCGTGATCCCAACATCATTGATTCAAATGACCCCAACAGGCGAAGAGTTTGTATACCTAGTGGAGCAAAAAGACGGTAAAGCAATGGCTAAAAAGCAAGCTATTAAATCTGGAATGACCTATGAAAACAATAGCGAAATCTTAGAAGGTTTAAATGGCTACGAAGTGCTGATCAATAAAGGTGCTCGATCTATTAAAGATGGCGACATTGTAAACATTGAGGGTTAATTCAGCGCCAAACAACAAAAAGCATTTAACACAAATGGAAACAAACAACATAAGTAAAAGACTGCGTCAATTTGGCCTCACCACGGCTAGCATCAATAACCGAATGACGGTTTTGGTGGTGCTATTTATCATGGTGATAGCTGGTTTGGGCAGCTACATAAGCATGCCTCGCGAAGCATTTCCTGAGGTAGTGATTCCTACCATTTACATCGGCACGCCATATCCTGGTAACTCACCTGTAGATATCGAGAAGCTGGTAACGCGCCCTCTGGAAAAAGAAATAGGTTCTATCTCTGGCATCGATAAAATGACTTCTACTTCCGTAGAAGGTTATTCTACCATTATGGTGGAGTTTGATTTTAGCATTACGCCTGAAGAAGCTTTAAGAAAAGTAAAAGACAAGGTAGATGTGGCTAAAGGCGATGCAGATTTCCCACAAGATTTACCTGCTGATCCGAATGTGTTTGAAATGAACATTTCAGAGCTTTCGCCAATCATGAACATCAATCTTTCGGGCGATTTTAGCATTGATCAATTAAATGATTATGCTGAATTGTTAGAAGATCGAATCGAAAAACTATCTGAAATTACAGAAGTTGACATCAGAGGTGTGCAAGACAAAGAGATGAAGGTAAACGTTGACCTTTATCGCCTTGAGCTAAACAAATTGAGCTTTAACGATATAGCGCAAGCCATTAATAATGAAAACTTGACTATCAGTGCAGGTAACATTTTAGAAGGCGACATAAGAAGATCGGTGCGCATTGCTGGCGAAATTGAAAACGCAGCAGAACTAGGCGACATCATCGTAAAACAAGAAAATCAAGAAATTGTCTATTTGCGAGATATCGCAGAAATAGTGTTTGAAGAAGAAGAAGCCGAAAGCTACGCTCGCGAGTATCAAAGCCCTGTGGTGATGATAGACGTGAAAAAACGCGCAGGTTCAAACTTGATCAATGCTTCGGATAAAATTTCTGAAATTCTTAAGAATGCAAGAGAAAATGATTTTCCTGAAAACTTGGAAATAAGCATCACTGGAGATCAATCAAAACAAACAAGAACCCAAGTAAGCGAGCTCGAAAACAACATCATTTTCGGTATGCTGCTCGTAATTCTAGTGCTGTTGTTTTTCCTTGGTTTGAGAAATGCTTTGTTCGTTGGGGTGGCCATTCCACTCTCTATGTTCATCAGCTTCTTTATTCTCAATACCATGGGCGTTACGCTAAACATGATGGTGCTTTTTGCCTTGGTGCTAGCACTTGGTATGTTGGTAGACAACGGAATTGTGGTGGTTGAAAACGTGTACAGATTAATGAGCGAAGGTTATAGCAGCTATGAAGCAGCAAAATATGGTGTGGGCGAAGTAGCTTGGCCAATTATTGCTTCTACTGCCACTACCCTCGCAGCCTTTTTACCATTGATGATTTGGCCTGGAATCATGGGGCAATTCATGTATTTCTTGCCTTTCACGCTCATCATCGTTTTGAGTTCTTCGCTTTTTGTGGCATTGGTTATCAATCCTGTATTGACCATGCTTTACATGAAAATTGAAGAGAAAGAAATGCCCGCCAAACGCGCCATCACAATTGGATCGGTGTTAATTTTACTTGGCTTGTTAGTTACTCCAGCCATTACTTGGCTAGGAAGCTTATTGATATTCTTCGGAATCATGGTTCCGATAACTAAGTTCCTCTTAACGCCAGCTACTAATTATTTTCAAGGCCGCATTTTACCCGCGCTCGAACGCATTTATGAAAGCACATTAAAGTCTGTTTTCAAAGGCAAAAATCCACTGTGGTATTTCTTTGGAACTATTGGTTTATTGATTGTATCATTCATGCTGCTTGGTGCATTCATGCCCAAAGTAGTTTTCTTTCCGGCAAACATGCCCAACTATGTAAACGTGTTTATAGAGGCGCCCATTGGTACCGATATAGAAGTGATAAACAAAACCACGAAAAAGCTGGAAGATGAAATCGTAAATTATGCCAAGCAATTTGAAGATGTTTCAGAAGAAAATGGCATTACTTACCGCAACAACTTTTTAATAGAGTCTATCATCGCCCAAGTGGGTGCTGGCACTTCTGATCCTGCCGAAGGTCCATCAATGGCTGCTACGCCAAACAAGGCGCGCATCACGGTTTCGTTTGTTCAGTTTCAAGACAGACGAGGCGTAAGCACCAACGAAGTAATGGACCAAATACGCGCATTGGTGGCTAATACTCCAGGTGTGCAAATTACAGTAGACAAAGATCCTGCAGGACCACCACAAGCAAAACCAATTAATATAGAAGTAAGCGGTGACGATTACGAGCAACTATTGGTAGAAGCTGAGCTGCTGAAAGAATATTTGAACGAGCAAAACGTGGCTGGAGTAGAAGAATTGAAACTTGATGTGCAACTTGGTAAACCAGAAATGCCTGTGACCATTGATCGTCAAAAAGCAAGAAGATTGAATGTGAGCACTGGCCAAATTGGTTCTACACTGCGTAATTCATTGTTTGGTATGGAAGTGAGCAGCTTTAAAGAAGGCGAAGACGAATACCCAATCATGATTCGCTTGCAAGACAAGTATCGTTTTGATCAAGATGCGATGATGAACCAACGCATCACTTTCCGTGATCAAACCAACGGACGCATTCAGCAAGTGCCAATTTCTGCCGTAGCCACTGCATCTAACTCTACTACTTTTAGTGCTGTAAAGCGTAAAGAACAAACTCGCTTAATCACTATAGCATCAAACGTGCTTGAGAGTTATAATGCCAATGAGGTTGTAGCACAATTGCAAGTAGCTCTTGAAAACTATGAAATGCCAGAAGGTGTTGATGCCAAGTTTACTGGTCAGCAAGAAGATCAAGCTAAGGAAATGGCCTTTTTGAGCACCGCACTACTAATTGCTGTATTCCTCATCTTCTTGATTTTGGTAGCACAATTCAACTCGGCACTTACACCATTCATAATTGTTGGTTCGGTTGTTTTGAGTTTGATAGGCGTGTTCCTTGGTTTGGTTATTTTCCAAATGGACTTCGTCATCATCATGACCATGATTGGTATTATTTCCTTAGCGGGAATTGTAGTAAACAACGCCATTGTATTGATCGATTACACCAAGTTGATCATGGATCGTAAGAAAGATGAATTAGGTCTTTCCGAAAATGCAAAACTTCCAATCCCAGTATTGATTGATTGCATGGTAGAAGGTGGTAAAACACGTTTACGTCCAGTATTGCTAACGGCAATCACTACAGTGCTTGGTTTGGTGCCGTTGGCTGTAGGGTTAAACATCGATTTCATTGGTTTATTAAACAACTACGATGCAAACATTTATGTAGGTGGAGACAACGTAGTGTTTTGGGGACCAATGAGTTGGACCGTGATTTTCGGACTTACGTTCGCCACATTCTTAACCTTGGTAATTGTACCAGCAATGTATTATCTCAAAACTCGCTTTGCATATCGCTTGGCTGGTGACAAAGAGATTCACTTATAAAACTTTAGACAACGCTGTGATTTCTGACCCATGTGTCACAGCTTCATGAAGGTAGGTTTGGGTTTAGGTTTCATGGGTTAGTAGGAAAAGAAAGGCGGCTTCTCAGCAATGAGAAAGCCGCCTTTTTTGAGTTAAAAATAGGTAGACAGGGAAAATTATTTGGTAAAAACCAAGTACCAGTTTTCTCGAACACCAGGTGAAAAACTCGTTTTCGGTATTAATTGTTTTCGGTTCAATTTTAGACTTGTTTCCGTGTTTTCTTCGATCAACAAGTCTAAGAAAACCCCAGCATCAAACAAGTCATGCTCTTGATTGCTTTTAAATCGTAATGTGTAAACTGTTGGAGCTATTGATGAAAAATCTCCTGTGAATTCTCGAACCGAACTAGTATCGTTAAACGTAAAATCATAAGACCCTTCAATATCATCTTCGTTAACTGCGGTAATAGTTAGTATACCCGAAGCATCTGGATAAAGTGTATCTGTAAAAGTTGTCCAAATATCATTTACTGTTTCTTCATAAACATATCTCACACTATTCAAGGTCCAAGTACCCTCCACTTTTTCTATGTCGCCAAGCGCAACATCTTCAACCTTGTCTTGAACTTCATCTAGCTTTTTACAAGAAGAATAGCAAAATCCTGTTAAAATTATCCCTACTGCATACAAATAGCTTTTAAATCTCATGGCCCACATATTAAAAATGTGAAGTTGAGTGCTTCATCGAAAAATTGAAATACGCACATGATCGTATTTTAAAGTTCAACTCTTTTCCAATTAAAAAACTTTGTCAGCTTGGGCGTTCAAGCAACATTCTATTAAAAACTCTACCTATTGAGCCCTTTTGGCCTCATTTCTAAAAAAATGAAAAAACTCGGCTAGCTGACTCGGCTATTGCCGAAAGTTAAGAATCCAAACTCAGTTGTCGGTTTCTGTTGGTGGCAGTGGGCTTTCATTATTTTTGCGCTGTTACAATTTCAAGGAAATGAAGCGAATCATCTACACCATCTTACCACTCTTACTTATTGCCTTTCAAGCAGTTTCACAAGTTTATGATCCTGTAAAGTGGAAGTTTAACCACAAACTCGTGGGCGACAATCAAGCAGAACTCACCTTTTCGGCAACTATTGAAGACAAGTGGCATGTGTATTCTACCAAACTAGCCGATGATTTAGGTCCAGTACCTTCTGCCGTAGACTTTCTTGAAATAGAAGGCGCAGAACTCGTAGGCGACATAAAAGAATCTGCCACACACACTGAGTTTGACCCCATTTTTCAAGCAAAACTTACGTGGTTTGAAAACAAAGCCGTACTCACCCAAATGGTGAAGCTTACTGCTAAAACCGCCAAAATAAAGGGCGAACTCACCTACATGACTTGTGACGACAGCAAATGCCTACCTCCCGAATACCTAGAATTTGAGTTTGATATTGAAGCAGCTATAAAGCCAACATCAAACCCAAACAACCCAGCTCCAAAAGCTGAAGAAAAAGAAACGAGCAAAGCCGAAGAAGCTCCAGAAACAATGGAAGTGGCGTCAATTTCAGATCAATCGACAGAAGAACAAAGCGAGCCAGAGATTTTTAATCCCGTTTCCTGGAAATTTGAATTGGTAAAAAAGAACGATGACATCTACACCTTAATCGCAATAGCCACCATTGACGAGCATTGGCATGTTTATTCAAAAGATTTACCAAACGAAGACGGGCCAATTGCAACAGAATTCAACTTCACAGGAGGATCGCATGAACTCGTTGGAGAAATGCGCGAAAAAGGTGAATTGATTCAAGAATACGATCCAAACTTCATGATGGACTTAAGCTATTACAGCAACATCATGACTTTGGAGCAAGATTTCAAAATCTCGGGTAACGAAAACATTACAGGCGAAATATATTTCATGACCTGCGATGCCGAAAGATGTTTGCCGCCAGAAAGTATTGAATTCGAAATCAACGCTAAAGAAGGAAAACTGGTAAGTGCAGAAATTGAAGCGCCAGCTGTGGAGTCAAATCTTCAAGAAGAGCAGGAAGAAGATGACAATGGTGGGTTACTCGGAATTTTTATTCTTGGGTTCTTAGGTGGTTTAACCGCTTTGCTTACTCCATGTGTTTTTCCTATGATTCCGATGACCGTAAGCTTTTTTACTAAACAATCGGGCACCAAAGCTAAAGGTATAAGCAACGCCATTATTTATGGTTTGTTCATCATATTCATCTACACTTTCTTGGGTTTTGCGGTTACACTCATTTTCGGTGCCGATGCACTCAACGCACTTTCTACAAACGTTTGGTTCAACCTTGCCTTTTTCGTGCTCTTGATAGTGTTTGCCATTTCATTTTTAGGCGCTTTCGAAATCACGTTGCCTTCTTCATTTGTAAATAAAGTTGACCAACAATCATACAAAGGTGGCATGATCGGCATTTTCTTCATGGCATTTGCGCTGTCTTTAGTTTCCTTTAGCTGCACAGGTCCTATCATCGGTACCTTGTTGGTAGAAGCCGCGGTGCATGGTGGTGTAGCTGGTCCGCTTGTGGGTATGGGTGCTTTTTCATTGGCACTTGCACTGCCTTTTGGGTTGTTTGCAGCATTTCCTGGATGGATGAATTCTTTGCCAAAATCTGGCGGTTGGCTTAACTCAGTGAAAGTGGTGTTGGGTTTTTTAGAAATTGGACTTGCATTCAAATTCCTCTCGAATGCCGATTTGGTCGTTCAAGCAGGCCTTTTAACTCGAGAAATATTCATTGCCATTTGGATTGCAGTTTCAGCAATGCTTGCTCTTTATCTTTTGGGTTTTATTCGAATGCCACATGATTCACCGCTTGAAAGAT
>Ga0100402_1007858_pt1 | contig 10189 bp, 5 predicted proteins | sample CryGeyme20150102_FD_80419 | JGI IMG/M metagenome (GOLD analysis project Ga0100402, IMG submission 80419) | Groundwater microbial communities from Crystal Geyser aquifers in Utah, USA - Crystal Geyser metaG 2015-0102 | ecosystem: Environmental > Aquatic > Deep subsurface > Groundwater | place...
TCGTACAAGCAAGATTGATTTTTCATTTATGGCGGAAAAGGTTCGAGCAGCTAAATGAGTAATATAGGGAGCAGCAAAACTTGTTCCCCAATGTTCGGAGAATATATTTCCTCCTGCAAAATCTTTATTTAAACTTAGTTCGCCTAGGCCATGCTCTAGAATAGAACGGGATCTAACATCAATACCAAGATTGCCTGCAAAAGCAACTAAGTCTGGTTTTATACAATTAACTAAACCTGGCCCTGTTCTTGAGAAAGGAGAAACACTATCAACATGGGCAATTGACTGATAGGCGGGATCAGACTTGTATCTGGTTGCAAATCTGCTGTTATCATTTCTTGTTATTCCGCCAACAGTTAGAACATTAATTGCATTACTTGGTTCTAAGATCTCCGAATTCTCCAATAGATATTTCGGATATTTTTTGCCAGAATTTAAATTGTGTAAAATTTGTAATTTTCGTAGATTTCCAGCTGATACGATAAATAAAACATCTAGTTCATGTGCAAGACTATCGAGTAGAGTTGGCAGAGAATTTGCTCTGCCTCCACGATAGGGACGTCTTTCATCTCCAATTGATAAGTTGAAAATTTTACATTGATATTCTGAATGAAATTCTCGTACTGCCTTTTCAATTTGGTTTTCTATGAAAGATTCACTGTAATCGTTATTGTCATCCAAAATTCGTCCGCTCAAAATCCATGCATGTGGAGTGAATGAGTTAGTTGCTATTGAGCCTTGAATATTACCATATGTTGCTATACCTGCAACTGCGGTTCCGTGACCAGTACTATCCATAGGATTGGTATCTATGTAGGATCTACTGTCTCCAACTGCACCTTTGATCAAGGGGTGTCCTGCCATCAATCCACTATCTAATATAGCTACTTTTGTTGCATTGTCTGTTAAAACTGTTGGAGAATTTAAAGTTGTTAGGTCTGTTTGTAGGAGAGAATATTCCAAAGAGTATTTTGGGGGGATATCTACCACTCTAACATCTCGGTGATTAAATAACATCTGGTAATTATCTTTATTACATTTAATTCTTGTGATTGTAATATAACTATTAGCTACGGAATCGAGAATATTTAATGAGGAGGACTCCGCCCATGATTTAAATGAGCTCAGCATTTTCTCTCTTTCCGATTGAAGTTCAATTGGCCAAAGTTCAACGTCTAACAAAAATACTTCCGTACTAGGTATTCCCTCTCTTTTTAGAATGTCTCCTTTGCGATCGTCAGGGTTCCAAAGATCGATAGATCTAGATGCCTCAATTAAATCCTTTCGCGTGGCAACTCCTGTAGATCCAAATGTTGCTAGCCTTTTTTCGAATTCAGATAACGCATTTTCTGTTGCAAAAAGTAATATAACTTCATCATTTTCCTGGCTAATAAATTGAAATCCAAGAATGGATTCAAATCCAGCTCCATCGAATCCTGGTTTTACTTTTAGTTTCAATAAAAGACGATCATCATAGCCGGGGATTTCTTCTTTGAACTTAGTTTTCGACTCGTCTAGCTGAGATTTAAGTAAATTCGCATGTTCTAAATTATTTCCTTCAAATTTTTTTTGCGGGAAAGGATTTCCCCGTCTATTTCGTATTATCGTTTCTCGCTGAAATTGTATATGTTCAAATACTCCTGCCATTTAATTTATTTCCTGAATTCTTCGTTTTCTTGCATCTTCACGTAGTAGGGAACTATCAATTTGTCTGTCTTCTAGAAATTCTTTCCCTTGTAAAATCATTTCCTTGATTGCTCTCCGTATTATCCTTTCAATATCGGCATGGCTTATGCCTTTAAAACGCGTTGCAAGCTCACTAGTATCTGAAATTAAATTTCTACGTACACCTTTTAGTTTCAAATCTAGTAATTTTTTAATTTGTTCTAAATTAGGCATAGTAAATGATAATACTTCTTCAAAGCGTCGCCAAACTGCGGTATCTAAATTCAATTCATGATTTGTAGCAGCAATTAAAATGCTGTCCCCTTTATAGCCGTCGAACATCTGAAGAAGTGCATTTACGACTCGCTTTATTTCTCCATGTTCTGAAGTATCGGAGCGCTCTCTTCCTAGCGCATCAAACTCATCAAACAATACAACCATTCGATTGTTTTTGATATAGTCAAAGATGCTTCGTAAGTTAGCGGAAGTTTCACCCAAGTAAGAAGATACAATAGAATCAATTCTTAATATAGCCAATGGTAATTCTAATTCAAATGCTAAAGCTTCTGCGGTTACAGTCTTTCCACAACCTGGTGGCCCATAGAATAAAATTTTGTCAGCCGGTTTCATTCCATAAGTTGTAAGTATTTCTTTCCTATTTTGTTCCAATAGAATCTCGTCAATTAAAGAACGATTCTCATCTGACAAGACAATATCATTTATTGATCGAGATGGTATACTGATCGAAAGAAGAGGTATTCCTCTTTCTTTGTCGAGTGGAACATTATTGTTTAAAACTTTAAGGGAATTTACATCAGATTCTTTACCATACAATATCCGTTCTAAATCGTTTGCTAAGAGGTGATGTTGTTTGGCTCGTTCTTCATTGATTATTTCTTCCGCAACTCGATTAAAAGTCTCTTTGTCACCTGTAGAGACAGATTTAAACAGTAAGCGTAAATGTTTGGCAGTGGGCATCTTAATCCTCCTTTCGTTTACTTAAATTTAAAAAAAACTAAAAAATGTGAAAAAAATATCAATAAAACCGAAAGTGGAAGTCAATCAACCTTTATGATAAATTAACATAATCCCAGTTTATCCTAATTCTACGACAAATTCTCGGTTGAATTTACTTTAATTTAAATCTTTTTTGTAAATCTTTCCGAATTTAAGATTAAATTTGAACGTAATCAAGTCCTTGATATCTTAGCTTCTTCTTTTTGATTCTGATAAAGTTGGGGTACTAATTCATTGATTTTCGACTCCAAAAAATCGGCATCGGAATGCTTGTTCACTTTTTTCAATTTAGTAATTTGTATCGCGAGTTCTTCAATTTTTTTAGCTATAAGAAATTTTTCACCGTCAGCAGCATTTGGAACATAGATCGGAAGTTTTTCTATGTACTGACGATTGTAAGCAAAAAATCCGCCTTTAAAGTTGCTACTATAGGATTGTAAATACGAATCAAGAAATTCTGAATTCAATATTCCTAATAAATACTCATAAGAAATTGGAATGTCTTTGTTTATAGTAATACCGTATCCACCACCACCTCCTCCGCCTGATCCAACAAAATAATATGATCCGTCTTCGTCATAAGCGTAACTGGCTCGAGAAGATATCGAAGGAACTAAGATTTTACATTGATCGAATCTGGTATGATTTTTTTTGTAAACATAACCGTACCATAAATTGCCCATTTGGTTTTTGTTTCTGGCGGATAAAGCTTTTTTATTGGATTCTAAGTATTCCCATGTCAAAGGAAAATTGTTTCTGTAATCTTCTTGGCTGATTATTATTGATTTATCGTTAGTCGTTATATATGGAAAAATGAGTCTTTTTGATAAATCGGTAAATGAAAAAGGTTTTATATTAATCGAACCTTTTACTAGATATTTTAAATGGTCATTTTCAAACCAATGCTCTTTATTGGTTGCTTTCGAGAAACATTTTACAAGATTCTTCTCTTTTTTGAGTTCTTCAACTATAAATATATCATCACCATCCGTTTGTAAGCCGACGAATAAATGTGCAATATCTTTTAGTTTTGTAGGATACTTACTTAATTGTTCGAATAACTTACTACTTTTACCGATATTCAGATTCCAATCGGAAGACGTCAATTTATCGGCACTGATTAAACCATTCTCGGCTTCTTCATTTATTTTCCATTTATCGAGGGATAAAACCTTTGATATATGAACTTCCTTATTAGAGGACTTTGTTAAGAATAATAGACATGTATAAGTTGTTGGGCCATCGAAAATTTGAATATCACCAAAATGGACAATTTTTTTTACATTCTGATTTGCAGATATGATTCCTCTAATATTTTCCCCGTAAGTAGCGTTTAAGAACTTGTTTGGAAGAATAAATCCAACGTATCCCCTGTCGTTTAGTAAATTTAAACTTTTCTCTATAAATAATACATATATATCAAAATTCCCTTTGTTCCCTGATTTATATGATTTCTTATAAATTTCTACCGCTTTTGGATCCCATAGTTGTAACTCTTGGATTCGTATGTACGGTGGATTTCCAATTACGCAATCAAAACCGTTAAAAGGGTACTCTCTTTCCCAATCAAAAGGTAATATTTCCGTTGTAGTCGAGTGGACTAGAACCTCAGCGGAGCCCTGAGAAAAATCAAACATATTGTTTGAATACAAATCTTCCCTGGAAATTAACGAGTTCCCGCACTTTATATTTCGGCTCATGTCAGGAAGTACTTTTCCTTTTAGAAACAAGAAGGTATCATCTTCTAATCCTTCTTCTAGCAATTTGAGGTAAAGGCTTAGGATTGCTACTTCTGTGGCTTCTCGGTCGACATCGACTCCAAAAATGTTGTTAACTAGTATTTCACCTTTCTTTTTAACCGAAAGTTTAACTTCACCTTCAGCTGAAATATAATAGTCTTCCTTGTATTTTTTAGTTTTTTCTTTTTTGTAAAATTCTTTATGAATCTCCATTAAATATTGGTAGGCACCTAAGAGGAAACTTCCAGATCCACAAGCGGGATCTAAAATTTTGATTTTCGAAATTTCATCTGGTTTTTTATTTTTAACAGCTTTTCCGACTGTTTCTTCAACAATTTTATTAACAATAAATTCGGGCGTATAATAAACACCTTTAGCATGAATGACTTCTGGTTTTACTTCTACTTTTGCCTGATGACCTTCCGTTAGACGTATTTTCGATCCTAAAAATCTTTCGTATATTCTTCCTAATATTTCAGGTTCAATTATATCAAATTGAAACGGGGATCGTGGATAGCATAAGTCTAAAACAATTTCTTTAATAGTTTTATCATCGATAAAAAGTTTTTCACTAAAATGAGGTTTAAATAATAAACCATTGTACTTGGCATTTAGTTCGCCAAAAAAAGGGAGGATACTTATATATATATCTTTTTTTTGTTGAACCAAATTAAATAAAGTATTCTCATCTACAATATTACGATCTTCTAATTGACGAACAAAAACTAATCTATCTAAAATTCTTTGTACTGCTTCATTGATTTCAGAAACTGACAATGAAAGATTTCTTCTAGCTATATTTAATGCTAATTTCTCTCGCCAAGAACTTATTTCATCAAGGAATTCATCATCTAATGTTTTGGTTGATTTTGAAATTTTTCCTCGTAATTTTTCTAAACTACCGGCTAATACAGCTTCTTTTGAAAAATTTTCATAAAGTAAATTCCATTTGGTAACGTAATCCGTATATTTAAGATCAAAGTCTTTTAGTAATCCTTGCGAAGGATTATCATAAATTGGTTTTTCTAAGGCATTGAAAACCCTGAATTCTTGAAAATCTGTAATTATTACAATGGGTGCGGTTCCTCTCGTAGAGTAGGCGTATCTTTTCGCTTGAAAAACAGGATCCTTGTCGGTCAATGGAACCCAAGGAGCTTTTGCTTCCACAAAAAACTTTAGCTTGCCATTTAACCTGAATGCATAATCAGGTTTTTTTGTTGTTGAGTTGTCCCGTTGCGAAAATTCTCTGTGAACATCCCATTGATTTCTTTGAATATGAGTTTGATCAAATTCCCATCCTAAAGCTTGGAAAAATGGATCAATAAAGCGATTGCGTGCTTCTGTTTCTTGAAAGGATTTTGATAAATAAAGTTTCTCGTTACGTTCGAAATCTTCAACTTTCTTTTCAATTATTTCTAGACCTTTTTTATTCATTAATAAATCCTAAATGGCAAAATAGCTTTTTACTCTATGTGATAAAGCGGAAATGGGAAAAATTTTTAAAAACTTAGCCTGCCACGGACGGCAGGCAGACGTAATGTGAAGTCGCACGACATTGCAGATAACGAGGAGAATTGCCGACGTTGGTCGTAGGTGAGTGTCCTAAGGACACGTTACCGTTGGCGCGTATTCTTGCTATTGCAAGAATCGTGACAAAGACCAATGTGTCGAAGACCGAGGCGGTAGTCCGCCGAAGTGGCAATTCGGAGTTATCTGCTGTGCCGCTCCCTTAGATTGTATTTGTGAATTTTAGACAGAGAGCCTGTAAGCGAAGATATGTTTTTTAGACTTCATTAAATATTTTCATTGATGTCAGCCTATTTTTACATTTGATTCCAAAATCCGGCTCAACATGTTCGGCATAATTTATTAATCCTAACAAATGTTCATAAAATGATAATGGATCTCTAAAACGAATATGAATAGAATAATCCAACAAGCCAAATTTTTCAATACAGTGTAAGTGTTTTTCAATTCTATACTTGAATTCCTTTAAAAGTTTTGGCTCATCTCCTTCAACGTTTAGTCCAAGTACAATTTTCTTCGATCCAGGAGATAAAATTTTAGTTTTTGTAGTTTTAGGTCTGAAACCATAAGAATAAATTACTTCATAAATTTTCGAAATTAATGTTTTCGCATCATCTCGATTTTTTATTCCTGTTGAAGATGAAAATGTCATATCGTCAGCATATCTTGTATAAATAATTCCGTCCTTACCCATTAGTGTGGTAAATGTTGAATCCATTTCTCGGCATACGATGTTCGAAAGCATTGGACTAGTACTTGCACCTTGAGGTAAGGAACCTAATTTTTTGGAGTTATACGTAGGAATCACTGTATAGTTATTAATTTTTCTTACTTGCCAAAAGCTAAAATTCTTTTTTTTATCACTTATACGTGTACAAAGTCTTGCTAATTCGAGTGAGAGCAGTTTTGTATATCCAAGATTATTGAATTCCTTGAAAATCTTTAACTCAGAAATATTTTCAAAAAACTGCTGAATATCAACTTTGATAATCCATTTGGCGGCACAGTGCTGACGACAACAATTTATAATTGAATTTCCAGGATGATATGCGTAACTTCTCGCATTCGGAATTAGAGTTGATAAAATATGTTTGGAAATAAATTTCTGCGCTTGAGCAATTGAAGGTGTTGGAATACAAATATTGCGAATTCCTCCACTTCTTTTTCTCATTTGAAATATTGAGTAAGGATCTTCGTATCTTTTAACAATTCTTCGAAGATACTTGTAATTAGTTCCTGTAATTAGTGAAAAATGCTTTAGTGAAAAGATTACAGGTAACTTGTTTGCTATTAATTTGTCTGAATATGAAATTGCTAGCTTTATACTTTCCTCAGGAAGCCCATTTTTTTTGGCTTTCTGATGAAAAATGTGGGGGGAGTTATACTTCATTTACATTTCCTTTGATGGCTAACTATGAATCGACGGCGTAGCCGATCGATTCATACGGCCTTTGTCTTGCCGAAGGCCACGTAGGCAGAGAAGACAAAGGCCGCATTAGTCGAAAGCGGATGATTTTTCAAAGATTTAGAATTTCTCTAAACCCCTCCAGACAAGCTGGACTCTGGCTAAACAAAGAGTTAATTCCCCCCGAATGATTTTGGTATATAATTTATATGTTTATCAAAATCGTAACTTGATTCCATAATTTTCTTTTTCTTTAATTTCTTTAAAGTATTTTTTCCTATTATTGTTAAATTGTTATTCTCATTTATAAACTTTTTTTTTCTTAAAAAAGAAAGTTTCTCGAAAATAATATTTTGATCTAAAAGCATATAATTTGAAAGTGATTCATTTTTGCGATATCCTTTTGAAATAGCATCGAGTATTTCAAAAAATAAAAGGTCAGTATTACTATTTTTATCAACGAATGTAATAAATTTTTTCCTAATCAAAGAGAAGTAATATTTAAATTTTTCCATTAACTCAGGAGAACCGATATCAACAAAGCAATACTTCAGATTATGGGGAATGACCTGATTTGGAAACAATGCCGGAATTTTATTATTAATTCTTTTAAATAGAATTCCTGGAAGATTATTCGGGACACCATGTTCAAAAACTAAAAGAGCTTTGCTATTTCCATAACCAAGTGCGAAATTACGAAATCTATTGGAATATTTTTTGCAAGTTGTTTCTATTAGTTGCTTTTGTTTTTTGCTTAAGCTAGCTGTATTGTCAATAGTCGGGCATTTTATTTCATACAATATTTGAATATTTGAGTCAAAAATTTTTATTCTTTTGAATGCGTCTTCTGTAATAGAATAACATATTAATGTAAATTTTAAATATTTCGAAGATTTCCAACTTTTAATTGTTGGGTGAGCTAACAGTTTGTTATAATATTTAATGAATCGATCGCCTGATGCTACAAGATCATCTAGTAAATATATATTTCGAACCAATTGTTTTCTCATTTCGAAAATTGAGGGATTTATTATTATTTCTTTTTTCCATTTTCGAAAGGCACTTGTAATTAGATTAGCGATGAGAGCCTCACTGCCAATACCTGGATCTCTATAATTTTTTGAAAATTGTATCAATTCGGGAAATTCATTGTCAGTACTATTAAGTTTGATTTTATGTTTAGATTTCGAGGAATACTTTTTTGGAACCGAAAATATTGAATGTTTTGAGGTTTTTATAACTGGCAGAATAACAATCGGTGCAACATCTTGCTTTTGTAATCGATCCGCTCGTTCATTATTAAGAAGTAGATCAATGCTTCTTAATATATTACTAGTAGGAATTAGAAGTAATTGAGATAAAAGCAAGCTGATTATTTTTCTATCATTATCTGGAAAATGTCTTAGCCAATTTTGAACATAAGGCTCATCTGTAAGTTTAAGTTGCGATCTTTCCATTAATTTTGTTATTTAAAATAAAGTTTTTATAACTGTAATTATTAAAGTTTAATCATTATTGAGGATAATTTTGGTTTAAATATAAAAATGAAGATCTTATTGTCTTTTAGATTTGCGGCATTGCGACTAACGAACTAGGCTACACGACGTTGTCCGTAGCTGAGCCTTCGTAGAAGGCGTTAGCGTCGGCGCGCCTTCTTGCAGAGCAAGAAGCGTGACGGAGGACAATGTGCCTTTAGGCCGAGCGAGGGCCGGGGTCCCGAGCGGAGCGTGTCAGCCGCAGTTAGACGACGTCATTTTTTTTATTCAGCTCTAAACCATTCTTTGTCTTCTAATAATTGTCTTTTCTCTTCAGAAAGCTCCGATTCTGGATTAAGTTTATTGTTGCGCCAATCTTCTAAAAACTTTTGTGCTATTAATTGTAAGTTTACGTTTCGAGAAGAGATTTCTTCTATTTTATCTATATCAATAGATATAAGTCCGTGTGCTATATCATTTCGTATATTATAATTTTCTTTTAACCATAAGTCCAGATTTGAAAAAAGTGTATTTACCGTCGTAATATTCCATATATCATTGAAGCTTTGCCATATTTGATTTTTTGATCCCGCCTTAGTTTTTTCTGTTTTAGTGTGATAATTGCTACTTACGATTTCGATTGAGTTCCAAAAAGCTAAAAATTTATCAAACGGATCCGTACTTAATAAAGCCTTTCTATACCAACTTAATGCCCTTAAAAATGGTGGTTTAGTCAAAAATAGAAGACGAGATTCCTTAAAAGCAAATTCAAGTTCTTCAGTAGTCACGACTCTAGATTGTTCGTATTCGAATTCTCCATTGACTCTTTGATTATTTAATGTTAAAGTTAACGGAACATCAATTAGAAAAGATAAAACATCAAACGACATACCTACGAATATGAATGCCCATTTGTAAGCTATGTCACGTTTAAGTGCAAATGTATTTACTTTAATTTTATAACTATGATCAAATCTATGTCTATCATTAAAATCTATACTTACGTTTGAATATAGAGGTATTTCTCTATCATAGTCTTTTCTCGTATTAAAATTGATAGGTTTTTCAATTTTAATTGGACCTTGAAAAAATAGGGATACTTCCCATTTAGGTAGATTGGTTTGTTGAAATAAAGCGTATGTCATATTTCTCCTAGAAATTTAAAATGATGTCGTCTAACGGTGTAGGATTGCCGACGTTGGTCGTAGGTGAGTGTCCTTTAGGACACGTTACCGTTGGCACGAGATTGCTCTGCAATCGAAGTGACTTAGACCAATGTGGCGTAGCCTGTAGTGAGGGCTCGACCCGAACGAAACGGCAAACCGAAGTTATACGTCGTGTTTTTATGAATTAATATTTAA
>Ga0100402_1007865_pt1 | contig 10185 bp, 7 predicted proteins | sample CryGeyme20150102_FD_80419 | JGI IMG/M metagenome (GOLD analysis project Ga0100402, IMG submission 80419) | Groundwater microbial communities from Crystal Geyser aquifers in Utah, USA - Crystal Geyser metaG 2015-0102 | ecosystem: Environmental > Aquatic > Deep subsurface > Groundwater | place...
ACAACAACAACAACAACAACAACAACAACAACAACAACAACAACAACAACAACAACAACAAAATGAAGACGAAGAAATACCATGGATGGTAGATATTGTCAACTTGTTTATCGACGCAATGAGGGTTCAACAATGTTGGAGCGAAGAAGAATTGCAGCAGTTTCGTCGTGCCCTTCAAGAAGAAAGCTCAGGAAGAGGAAACTAATAGGTGGTGGTGTGGCTGCGGGGATTGGAATTGCTGTTATCGACCAATTTCTGAAGTGCTGTAGCTACTTGTTGCCTGCAGTGTGGAATTTGTGTGGAATAGAAGGTTAGCTAGCATTTCTCGAGGGAACAAGGAACAACGTATAGCTGTCGTATACGCCATGATAATTTATTGTTCTTCTACTGTCCTTATTAAGGATAGAGGATAGGGGAACCGGACGAAGGAAGAACCAAGTTCGTGACTTCCTTGGCAAGACTCCTCTGAAGGCCATAGGTTTTCGTCTTGAAAAGTAAGTTACTTTTTTCTTTCATCAATCAAGAAGCACAAAACATCCTCATCATAATATTAGACCTAGTATTGTTTTTCTTTAGAGTTTGACATTATCTTGAAATTTGCTAGCGAGCTAGACTAGCTATAGCAGGTATTCAACTGGTACTTTTTGTAGTATTTCAATATGGCCGATCTTTTGCCATCCATGGCCTCTGATGAAGAGGTAGAGGTAGATGCCAACAATGATAGCGAATCCGAAAACGATGACGAAAACGAAATGGGAGAAATGGATGGATCCTTTGAATTTGGAGGCATTTTGGTAAGCTGAATGAACTCGCTCGTTGGTATTGGTTGCTTGTTGCTGCTGCAGTAGCTACAATTATGCGAATCACACGAAAATCTCACTCTCTTTCAATTTTAACTGGTAACTATACTAGGGAGAAGATGGGACCGAGGAGGGACCGTTCAACAGCAACAGGAGCTCGGGTGGTATTTCAGGTTGGTCCTTTCAGTCAGCCTTGAATGCCGTCGAGAGCGGCCAATCCCAAATCCAAGCAGCTGTACCACGGACCGATATTGCTTCTATTATTGCTGCCAAACGTCGAGCAATGAAACAGAAAACCAAACAAGTGGAGGAGGAACCAGAACCCGAAGTAACTGCCAGTGATGATGACAGCGAATCCGACGCAAATGAAAAAAAGGAGGAAGACGACAATGAAAATGAAAATGGTAGTGGATCATCCAGTGAAGATGGTAGTGAAAGAAATTCTGAAGATGACAGTGACAGTGATAGCGATGATGATAATGAGGAGGAGGAGGAAGAGGAGGATGCAGCTCACCACATGGATAAGGATATTCTGAAAGTGAAATCAGCTGGCGATACAGAAAAGAAAGAAAATGAAGAAGAAGCCGACGAAAATATGAATGATGACGACAACGACGGTGATGACCAGGACTTGGCGCCATCATCAGACGAAGAGGACGAGGAAGAGAAACAGGAAGCCAAAAAGGCTGATGCATTTTTTGAATCACAATCTGCTCCTTCTGGTAGCAAGGAAACAGTGGAACTGTTTGTGCAGCTGACACTGTCTCGGCCTCTGTTACGTGGTATCGCGGCCATGGGCTTTGTTAAGCCAACTCCTATTCAGGCATCTTGTATTCCAGTGGCTTTGTCAGGGAGAGATATCTGCGCCAGTGCTGTCACGGGATCTGGAAAGACCGCTGGTATGTATTTAATTTCTTGTGTATTGCTACTACTATTGTTGTCCCAAGAAAAATTGTTCCAATCTCACTTGACACGATCAATTCTTACTAATCCCTGCACTGCAGCCTTTAGTTTACCCATTCTCGAGCGTCTTTTGCACCGCACTTCGGGATCCTCGCGAGCCTTGATACTTGCACCAACACGTGAGTTGGCAGCCCAATGTCTTGGAATGATTGGTTCCTTGGCCCAATTCACACGCTTGCGGGCAGCCTTGATTGTGGGAGGAAGCAAAAATGTTGCCTCGCAAGCAGCCGAGCTTCGGTCTCGTCCTGACATTATTGTCGCAACTCCAGGGCGTCTTTTGGATCACGTTACCAATTCGTCGGGAGTCACGTTGGAGGATCTGGAGTTTCTCGTCCTCGACGAGGCAGATCGCTTGCTGGATCTGGGATTTCAGGAAGAAATCTTTGAAATTATCAAATCTTGTCCCGTTCAACGCCAGACCCTCCTGTTTTCGGCGACCATGAATACAAAAGTCGACGATCTTATTAAATTGAGTTTGAAGCGACCAGTACGAATTCGTGTCAGTGATAAGAACAAGAATGCCCAAGGGTCGTCTGCAAGCGGTGTGGAAGTGGCACCCCATTTGGAACAGGAGTTTATTCGAATCCGGTCGGGAAATGAGGGAGTGAACCGAGAAGCGATTTTGGTGGCTCTCTTGACGAGAACATTTACATCCCAGACCATCGTTTTTTTCGATACCAAGGTCATTGCACACCGTATCATGATTCTTTGTGGATTATGTGGGATTAAATGCACTGAATTGCACGGAAATTTGACTCAGGCACAGCGTCTCACCGCTTTGGAAAGCTTTCGCAAAGGCGAAGTGAACGTTTTGCTCGCCACTGATTTGGCTGGCAGAGGTATTGATATCCCAAATGTCGAAACGGTAATCAACTTTGAAATGCCAGCCAAAGTGTCGAACTATATTCACCGTATTGGGCGAACAGCTCGAGCAGGTCGAGGTGGAAGAGCCTGTACCCTCATCGGTGAGGGCAGGCGCCATTTGATGAAGTCTGTAATCAAAGATGCGGCCGAGAAAAAGAAACAAAATACTGGATTGTCCGGCGGCAAATTCAAATCGGGAACCATTCGTTCCAGATCAGTTCCGTCGGCAGTGGTAGCTCATTTTGTGCAGAAAATCCAGGCCATGCAGCCACACGTAACTGAAGTTATGCAGGCAGAAGCCGTGGCGCATTTGGACCGACTTGCCGATATGGAAGCAGCAAAGGCACAAAACTTAATTGAACACTCCAGCGAAATTGAGGCACGCCCTCGACGGGAATGGTTTGCTTCGAACCAACAGAAGAAACTCACGAAGGAGGCTGTCGCTGAACGACAAGCAATGATACGTGAAAAGGCTGGCACCGGAGTGCATCGAATGACGAGAAAAAAGAGGAGAAAGCGCGAGGCGTTGGAAGCAATCACTACCAATGAAGATTCGGGCGACGAAGGTCCCCGCAAGGACCCAGAAGATATTGTTAAAGCCACGGCCAAGGCAGCCAAGCGAAAACAGCAAAAGAAGGACAGGGAGGCAGCGGCCAACGAAAGTCTCACTGATAAGTTGGAAAAGGCGTACAAAAAGAAGAGAAAGACGGGCGATGCTGTTGGTGATAGCAGTCTCTTTGACGACGAGAATGTCGCCCACTCGAAGAAAGCGAGTATTGATTTCAGAGCCGTCAAGAGCAGTTACAAATTTCGCGACAGCGAGCCTGAAGCGTTTGGGCAAAAGAAAGGCAAGAAGAAGGGAAACAAGGCCTTCAAATCAAAAGCCAAGCACAAGCGAAGAAAGTAATAGTTGCCTTGCTGCTTTAATTGTTTTAGAAAACCCCAACCAGTTCAATTTTCCTATCATGATCAACTAGACTTCTAAAAATACTGGTCAACGTTCTCTTTTCTCTACTTATGTTGTCTCTTCTTTCTTCGTGCAATGTATTATTGTTTACTCCTTCTTGTCACCACTTTCATTGCTGTTGCTGTCGTTGTTGTCGGCCTCACCGCTTCCATTGTTGCTCTCCGGTGCTGGTGCTGGAGCAGAGAGCAATTGGTCTACAGCGCGGTTCAAATTTCCATGATTGGCCTGCAAGGCCGCCAGATTAGCTTGTTCGTCATCAAAACCCATGCCGTATAGTGACTGAAGCTGATTTCGGTAGCGGTCGGCAGGGTTGGTCGGTCGAGCAGGAGCAGCGCCCCCGGCATTCAAGCCTGCCTGTTGAAATTGCTGCAAGAGATTAGAGAAATCGATTTCACCACCCGCACCTCCGGGAGCTGCACCTGGCATAATTCCCATGGCGCCCCAGGGGTTAGCCATTCCACCAGCACCAGCACCAGCAGCTCCCATGGCTGCAAAGGGATTACCTTGTGGCATGCCACCACCATTTTGTTGCATGGAACGTGACATCTCCATCATGTTTCGCATGTTCGCCGGATTGAACATGTTTCGAATAAAATCATTGGCCATTTCAGGATTTCCGGCAAACATTTGTCTCATCATTGGATTCTGTGCTTCGAGCATGTTTCGAATCATATCGGGGTTATTTTGCACCATATCGTTCATCATTTGACTCATAGCAGGATTTTCGAGCATTGCCATCATTTGGTCCATATTAGGAGCTCCACCGGGAGGCATTCCTGGCACCCCAAATGGATTGGGAGGATTTCCTCCAGCTCCGCTTGTTCCAGATGCTGTGGCCCATGGATTGGCGCCTGTGTCGAGCGCATTCCCAGCTGCTGCTGCACCCCATGGATTGGGTATTCCTGCTCCCATCATACTTGCAAAGGGATTCGGCTGTGCAGATGCATTACTAGTGTTGGTAGAGTTGTTGTTATTGCTGCGTCTGTTGTTATTATTATTGTTGTTGTTGTTGTTGTTGTTGTTGGCAGCAGTCGGTGAGCCCCAGGGGTTGGGCATAGGAGCGCCGGTTGCACCTTCCGCACCTCCACTGTTCCGTCCTTCTACCGTCGAATCCGATGGACGACGACTATCCTGTTGTGCTTCCATCATAGGTTCTTGCACATTACGGTACATACTGCTCAAAGCGGCAAATCCACCCGGCATATTTTCTAGTTGGGACATGGCCAAATCTTGTTGTCGCTGCATCTGCTGCATGTGTTCGGGATTGCGCATCATTTGAATAGCCTGTTGAATCATGGCAGGATCCTGATAAATTTGGCGCAGTTCAGGATTCTGTTCCAATAATTGTCTCATTCTGTAAATTTAAAGTAAGAAGGAAAGAACATTCAAACAAATGCGGTAATATGGGAAGAAGGAAGAAGTGATTGAGCAAAGAGGCAGGTTTGCAATAAAGAAACACAACAAAAAAGCCAGCGGATTAAGAAAGAAGCAAACAATAGAGGTGAACAAATAATAAAAACGTACTGTGGAGTGTTCATGGACTGTTCGAGGATATTGCCCATCATTTGTGGGTTATCGAGCAATCCTTGCATCATGGGAGAGTTCATCATTTCTTGCAGTTGCTGAGGATTCGGCTGCGACGTTCCACCAAAAGGGTTGCCATTGTTACTGTTATTAGCCATCATGGCGGCAAAGGGGTTGACACCACCGCCGCCACCGCCACCAGCAGCAGCAAAGGGGTTATTGTTGACAACATTTGACGGTTGAGATACAGACGCTCCCGTGGAATTCGCACTGGGAGTCGTGTTACTGGACAACGCCGGAGCCGGAGTGGATGAAGTACTGGTACCTGCTGGAGGAGCAGCTGCTTTGACCATGAACAAGGTAGAGCCGTTTGCAATATCATAGTCCGACAGTGTTCGATCATTCTCGAGGATTCGTCCTTTATAGATGAGGCGCTGCCGGTTGGCAGGAGCAGAAGCATCCTTCGTGGCAATGCAGTCTTTCACTTGAGAGACAGTAATTGCTGCGCTCTCTGTGGCGTTGAGGCTAACTTCCAAACGCTGCCCATTGCTTAGCCGTATTGATAAGTTGAAGTCTGACATGTTTGACGTGAACTAGTAGTAGTTTCTTAGCGTGAATAATAAAGTCAGGTCTCTAATAACGGATCTTGCTGTTTTACCACAAAAAATAACTCAGAATGTTGCAGTCAAACAGTGTGTAAAAAATCGAAATAAAAGGAAGCTGACTGTTTTTTTGTTCGTTGAAGATCGAATACCGTCTCCTGCCCGGGTGGTCATATCTTTTTGAGTCAGGAAAAACAAGCAGAACTTTGTGTCATGCTAAAAAAAATATTATTGTTTAAAATGTGTTGGATTGTATGTGTTGGAATTTTTAACATTGAATTGTTCAGGAGTATTGAACTGTTTTGAAATGAGATCAAAGAAAAATGTTGTGATGATCAAATTTATTTGTGAATTGAATTGATTGATACTCTATTGGGTTGTGTTGAAATGTGTTAAATGCCTTCATTTTCATGGCTGCATTTGCCTGAAGAACATTTCCATGTCTGAATGAATCGAAGAAATAAGTTTTCTAATAACATCTTTTAGTTCTAATGATTCAAAGATCTTGATTTTCATACATGCTTCAATCTGTAGCATCCGCTCCACGGCTGGCACTGGTCCACCATGCAGGAATGTCCTCTTCTCTGGAAAAGGACCGACCTGTTCCCAAGATGTGACCAATTCTCTGTGCAAATCTGAGAGGAAGACTGCCAGGTGCCGCCGGTAATTCCAATCCAGCTGTATGCAACAAGCCAAAAACGGCAGCCTTGCCTTTGGTCGTTCCCTCGAATCGATCAATGGGCGAACCTACTTGTTCGTAAATGATTTTTTCTTCGGGAGTCCACACTGCTGTAAACATGCTCACGGGAGTTTCACAATAATTGCCTGTGGCTTCGAAAGCTTGGCCACCCGCCATGAGGGTTCCAGTGTGTGTACCACGCCATTTTTGAAAGTAAAAGCATCGAAAGGGATTTTCGGGATCGATGGTGTGTCCAAACGTAGTCACAATCAAGTCGGGAAACGCCGTCAGCAAATCGAAATCACCCTGAGTTTCTCGAAGATCTTTCAATATAATCGGACCAATGACACCCCCTCGAAGAACGTAGTCCTTATCGTACCACTCAGGTCCCGGTGGTCCTCCCGTTCGTTCAAAGACAGAGGTGTACTCTTGCGTCTTCTTCAGAACGTCAAACTTGGGTTTTGCACCACCCCATTTCAGATACTCGAAAATATTCGTTTCGTCCGTTTTGCGAGCTGTGACAGGAACAGAGGATGAGGTGGCTTTGGGGGCACTGAACCCCAATACCTGGAAAGGGAACATAATCAGGACTAAGCATATTGCCGTGGAAAGGAAATAATATCTCATGCTGATTTGTGTGTGTGTGTTTGTGTCCAGGATGGGATAATAATAATTGTGAGCTGTAGAATACTACCTGGTAGTCGACTACTAGACTACTACAAGTAGGTCTACTAGTAGTCTAATACGGAGGAATTATCTACTTCTGGAGAAAGGTGGAAGGAACTGAAAATCCTTGAATTGGATGTATGTGAGTCAGAGATTTGTGAGAATTTAAGAGGAAGTGTGCGTCTAGTTGTTGGATTACTAGTTCAGTTCACTCTATCTATCAAAAAATAATTATGTTGTCTGTCAGTTCTCCAGTCGTCTAGCTAGTGTTGCGAAAGACCCACTCATACAGACAGTCCGATCATAGGGAACTAGATAAAATTTCTTTTGCTGCTGCCTGATAATCTTAAATCAATCATGTGTTTCTGTCTCCAGAGAGACATTTTTTATTTTATTGTCTCCGTTGGTGTATTTGAAGTTGTCCCCATCAATAAACCTTAACGGTGGCCACGAATCCTATCCCACGTGTAAAATGTTTATAAATAATACAATTCCTGTCAACGAGCACGTTACTGCCGTTCAAGACCCACACGATTCTGACGCATCGTTACGTGGTGTTTCTTTTTGGAAAAAGATGATATCGCTTCATTGGGGAAAGGAATGGAATCGGAAGCACTCAATTTTGGGACATACTGCCGGTCATCAGAAGCGGCGCCAATAGCCTGCTCGTTTCTATTGTAATCAGAATTTGCGCTGATATAGGTGACATCCGAGTCGCGATCCATGGGACGTCTCATCTTTTTGGCTAGCCACTTGTTGAACATGTAGCTCAAGGCAAAATGCTTGGAGGATTCATCAGATCCGGTGTTGATGATCGATTTGTTGCCTAATTGCTCTTTGGTGGCGTATACAGGCGTCACTCCGTCCTTCATGTAGGCATACTTGCCATCAATGATCAAATCATCTACGTCGTGGCTGCCATTGACAGCACTGACGTAAGTAATGGCGCGTTTGTCAATCTTGCGGGTTTGCCGAGCAATTCCTTTCCACATCATATACCGAGCAGCTCTTGTTTGCGAGGATTCGTCTGCCGCGGTATGAATGGTTGGTGGAGCTGTGCGCTTAAAGTACTTCCCACCTGGGAGTTTGTCCATGGGATTTTCACCTTGAAAGATCATGGTAAAACCATTATTGCCCGCCTGTTTCTTGCGTGAAAGCATACCGGTGGGTGGAGTAAATGCATCATCGAACAGTGATGTTTCTGTAGTATCCTTGGACGGAACTCTAGCAAGATCGCTTTGCTTATCACGACGACGCAATCCCAGAAACGAGAGAGGATTTCCTTTTGGACGAACACCCATCGATTCCACATTTTTGAAATCTTGTTCATACTCAGATTTGTGCAGCATGACATCCTCAGCATTGTGATTCTTGGGTGCCGTTCGTTGGTACTCGTCCTTAAATGACATGGAAGTTCTCGTCGAGGCATCTGCACCTTGCTGAATGTGAAAGTCGCCAGGCATGCTATTATGAGAAAAAGATCGTGGTGTTTGCAGCTTTGTGGGCATGTCCGGCAATGGTGGACCTACGGTTCTTTTTGAGGTTGGATTTTCTGTCGCTTGAATGTTGTTGCTGTTGCTGGGCGAAACAAAAGGTTCTGCAAGTCCAGTAACAACTTCGTTCATTTCATCATTGCGGTAAGAGTTTTTGCTAGTGAATCCATTGGGTGCTCTGGGAGCCCGAAAGCCTCGTCCTTGACCTTGGCGGTTGTCTGATTCGTTGTTCATGAATCTCTGAAGCTTTTCGCGCGAATTTCCAGCCAGACTTCCCGATCCCACCATTGTAGCTGCCGAGACCGCGACTGCCAAAATTGCCACTTTGAAGATACTAGACGACGACAATAGTCCTCGCTTGACAGGAGCTGGAGTTGAATATATACTTTCATGATGATAGCCTTGCTGGTGCTGGTGCTGCTGTTTCATGAGATATTCTCGGCGCTTCTGAAGGATCTTCTGACGCTGAGCTGGTGTAAGCTGCTGTAATTTCTGCTGTCGCAATTTCTTTAGGCGGGCCTGTTGATTTCGTGACAATGGCTTCTTTGGGTACGACGGACTGGCAGCAACTCTTTCCATCGGCACCGATGCCGCCATGGACGAAGCACGAGCTGGAGGCGTCGACGTCGACCACCCACTGGCAAAAATAGTAAAAGCAGTCAAGGCCAGGAGAAAGAGTCGACGAACGCGCTTCCGAACGAGACTCATGTTCTTCTTTTCCTGAATGTGTTCTTCCTGGACATAATTTTGACGAGAAAAGAGATGACAGGCATCAAGCTTTGACACCGACTCATGAGTACCAGGATGTAGCGCCGAGATGATCGAAGTTGGAGCCACCAAGGCAGGATTGAGACGGCTTTTAGTCGTTGTAAACGCTTGTGTGCCAGTCCCAAGGAGAAATATAGAGAGAAAATAGATTCTCATGGTAGTAAAGAACTGGGAGTTGCAAATATCTTGGGTGGCACGTTCAAAGGGAAGTCAATAAAAAGTGTTGGTTTGCTCGAAAGTTACCAGTATGGCTTGGATTTTGCACAAATACAGTGATGACAGTATTTTGTTCTTGGTTTCCGTTCTACTAGCTAGTCTACTAGAGGTCTTCTTGAGCAGGTGAATGTCGTATGCTTTCAAAATTAAATAGGATGCGATGTTGCCACGTAATTTTTCCCTTTTGGCGAGAGACACCTAAAATGTCGAAAGATACATCTTTCATTGGGGATTGGAGGGTTGGAGGCAATGGGGCAATGAGTGAATCATGAACTATTTTGTCGTGTCACGATACACAGGTAAAAGCTTCCGCCAAGCTGTTGAACTTAATTGGTTTATCCAACATTGGATCAAGGTGTCTTGTACTTTGATGCACAGAACTTGTATTGTCGGATCAAAGAATGATGGACAAGGGACAAGGCAGACTAGACTAGACTAGTCTTTCTAATACCCCGAAAAAGTTAATGGTACCAAAATTTCAACAACAATAGACTGCTTCTAAACAGTACCTGGTACTAGTACTCATCAGAGCCAGCCGAAGGGAACGTGAGACAAGGAGACCCGAATCCGACGTCACCGGAATGACCCGAAATGCCCCATCCCGTCTCCCACTCAGAAACAGGAACACATCGGGAGAAATCGG
>Ga0100402_1007868_pt1 | contig 10183 bp, 8 predicted proteins | sample CryGeyme20150102_FD_80419 | JGI IMG/M metagenome (GOLD analysis project Ga0100402, IMG submission 80419) | Groundwater microbial communities from Crystal Geyser aquifers in Utah, USA - Crystal Geyser metaG 2015-0102 | ecosystem: Environmental > Aquatic > Deep subsurface > Groundwater | place...
AGACTCCCTTTTTATGACTCTCTCACCAAAAACAATTATAATATGAATTTTGCCTATTTATTCAAGTTCATCATCGTGGGAGACCAAAGTATAAAAAGATCAAAGTAGGTGTCGGAAAAAGTTCCCTCCTTCATCGATTTTTACAGAAATAATTTCAGCAAGACACCTAGGCTACCATTGGAGTTGAGTTTGCATCTACAACTATTCTGATCAACTGCCTCCCAATCAAACTGCAAATTTGGGATACCGTAATCCGTCTGATATTCAGGCAGGTCAATAGGCCTTTCAGTCCATCACCCGATCTTACTATCGAGGGACAGCAGCCGCCTTTTTAGTCTATGATGTAACATCACGCAGATCCTTTGACAGTATAACTCGCTGGCTAGATGAAACTAAAAACTATGCGACCACTGACAACCTCGTGTTAGCTCTTGTTGGTAACAAAATAGATCTCTCATAAAGGTAAGCCTGAGTGTAGCTAGATAAGTCTAGACAGAAGAAGGGAAAGCTTTTGCAGACAAACACGGACTCCTTTTCTTCGAAAGCTCAGCAAGATTGGGGAAGAACATCAACAGCATTTTTTAAAAAGTATCAACATAAGTCCTCCTCAGAGTAGAGGCTGGATAGATCACAGTGGGAGATGAGAGCGGAGGAGTCAGACTTGGAAACTATTAGCCAACACACTAGCCTAAAGCGAAGAAAGGATGCTGTTGATTCCTGATTGTATATAGTTATTTTTCTTATTCATAGACTTATCAAAGCTAAGGTCTAGGATAAATCAATTTTATCTAATTTCGACGAGTCGGATCCAATTTGATCAACTTGACCCCAGGAAATGTCTTCATTCTCAGCCTCATATAAAGAAAAAACACAGATACTTTTGAGTTACACTCCAGTATGCCCTCTCTGATCCTCCTGTCGACAAACTCATAATATTCCAAATTTTATTCCTCGTTTAGATCTAAAATAAATTTCTAAAGCTCTTCGAATTATTTTTGGCTGAGATGCTTACCAAGTTTGATCGAATGGTCGAGAATCAGAAAAGTTGGCTTGTATGTGTTGTGTTGGATTCGAGTTATGATTTATTGAACTTTGTATGGAGATGTGTCGTGAAAAAGTATCTGAATTTGATTGCTTGGAATCATTTTGGGATCGAAAGCTGTGCAAAACTGGAAATTCGTAATTTTTTGACTAACCAAAAAACTGATAGCTTTAGATTGAGGTACTTTGTTCAAACTGACAATCGATAAATAAGTATACTTGGTCTCAAGTGAATATGGATTTTCCTCACTATTATCAACCCTCCTATCAGTTGTGATTTTGATCCCAGCATATGGCTAGAGGCACTTATGATCGCTAAAAAAATGTGATCGATCAATTTGCATGAGATTACTTTCTTTGCTCAAATCGAGAGATATATAATTTTACTTGAATTTTTTCTTCAGGAGTCGATTGATTTACCTGAAAGATAGCTCCTTAGTTTCGAGATGGTTGTATTATCCGCTCACACATTGCGAAAGGTAAAGATTCCCTCCTTTCTCATTTAATATCAGTTGGTATGGATGGTTGTTCCATACTCTAAGACGAGTTACAAAGTACCCTTCTTTGAAGTGCTTCTCTCCTACCTTCATCTCCTTCATTTTTTATTCTGGCTCATCAGAAAGGGCAATAGGGACAAAGCTAAGATGAGCATTAGCAGAAAAGGTCAGTTTAGGATGAAAAAATTAAAATATTTCTTGTATTTGCTGAGGAATCGATTCTTTGAGCCCTTCTGATACTAGTTCTCCTTTTGCAATATACTACCCCTTATTCACAGTGCAGCCAAAAAGAATCACTCCTCCTCGTTAGTTAATCAGACCAGATATATTCCTCACAAGTTACTGCTCATACATTTTCAACTTTTTGACAGATGGTAAAACCATCACATCTGTCCTTTGGATTTCTTTAGTCACAAAATTTCTTCCTTCATAGAAAAATTGAGTGCATCCTAAACATTATTGATTATGACTGTTATCGGTTGCTTTAAAACAATCCTATTTGTTTTTCTTGGGATTTTTTTCTTTTGAATCTTTTTTGATTATTTCCCTTGATTTATCCTTCACTTGTACATATTTTTATTAGAGTTCTTCCTCGAATGACGAATCTAGTTCGTCAAATTGGTCTTCCTTTGTTGGAAAGATGACAGCTTTTGCCACCTCCTCAGCTATTCTGTCAAGCTCAGGGAAGAACTAAAGGACTCGAGGCTAGGTTCTTTTTACCTCGATAACTTAAATCAACTCAATGAGTGCTTGTGAATACGTATAGCAGATCATCTATTTCTAGCTGAGCAAAGGTTTCAACTCTCTTTCATAGAACTATCCTAAATACCCGATTTGTTCAAGATTAGCATTCCTGAAGAACTAGATAAACTTGTTGATTCTCTAAGGAGTCATGAGTTCATTGATCCTCAGCGCCTTCTTCATTAAAATGGCATCAAAGTATTATACTTCTTATGTACGAAAAATTAGTCAGATTAAATCAAGAACATCATAAAAAGTAGGGAAGAATGTTGTCAAAATGAATGCGAGTGCTGGGAGTCTCAGCAGCTGCCTCGAATTTGATAAAATTATGAGTGTCAGGACCATCCACTCGCATCACTGAAGCTTCATTGCCGCAGCGATAGCAGTAGTTAGGAGCTGACCAGACTGTCACAAAATATTTCTATTCAACACCAAAATTATAACAGTAGCCATCCTATGCGAGCTGATGGGCCCTAACCACCATTTTGAGATTGTTGAGATTCATAAATTCCTGAACAACATGCTTACTGAAGATATAGCCCGCTCCTCTGCTGTTGATCGACCAGCCTTCCTTTTCAGATAGATCAGGATCTGACCATACAAGATCGCACATGGGTCCTGATTCGGGAATATCGCTGACCCGATCAATCTAACTAAATTTATCCAAAAGAGGCAGTTCAGGCGATAGCCCTCCATGCAGACACAAGATGGAATCATCAATGACAGCCGCCAAAGGAAGATATTTAAAGACCTCAATGATGCGGGTCCACACATTATGATTTCCATATTTTTTGACAACCTCATCATAGAATCCGTAGGTGCGAGTCAGTGATGAAGTTTCATGGTTCCCTCTCAGAAGGACCAAACTATGAGGTCTCATACATTTAAGCACCAACATATAGCAGATAGTCTAAACTGAGTGATAACCTCTATCGACATAATCTCCCAAAAAGACACAAGGACTCTGAGAAGGAACTGCATAAGCATAAAGATACTAACTTCTTTCATCATTTTCATAAAATCGTAGAATTGACCATGAATATCTCCGATTACGTACTGAGGCGATTGCAGTTCGATTAGGTTGGGTTCCTGCAGAAGAATAGTGATGGCAGTATCTGCGAGGTTGTCGACCTATTGTTCGGTTAGAAGTTTTGACTGCTCGAGTTTGTTTTTTAGTTGCTCCATTTTAAATTTTTGGAAAGATTATATATAATAGTAGTTTCATTATCAATGTCCCTAGCCTCGCTTGGATATCGTGAAGTTGAGTCCATCGTGGAAACCTGGACAAAAAAATATCAATACCACATCTCCCTCCTCGACTCTAAACCTAATGAAGTCAAGTATTTCAGTAGTAACCCAGATTCATGGTCGAATTCAGTTTGCCTCAAGCCCAACAACCAGTCCCTGTCGCCACAATCCGCGTCTACTTTACCTGCACCAGCCAAGATGAGCTAAATATAACTTTCCGCTTCGAAAAAGATTGTTTGATTCATTCTACAGGCAAAACAATTCGTCAGCAATAGATATAGGTACTGTTTGAAAGATTCAGAAATGGATTGAGGATTCCTTATCCAAGAAGCTTCTCGTGCGATAAACAGTATTTTATATGGGAACTGCGTACGAACATAGCAGGGTCAAGAACGAGAGACAGGAAAAGATCATGCATGAATAAATCAAGCCTGAAGAGGTTGAGGATGTATGGATCCATCCTGATTTGCTGGCTGACCAGAAAAGATTTATCGATATTATGGAAAAGGCTGAACCTGATAGCAAGGTCATCAATGCTCAACTGAAAAAAAGTTTCAAAGAAGTCGATCCTGAAAATATTGGAGTCATCACTTACCCTGAATTTCTCTCTTTGATCAAAAAAGTGGGCATCAAACTCAATAGCCTCGAATAAAAGTAGATTCTGAAGAGACTCGATCCTTAAGAAACAGGTATGATTGAGTACCAGAATTATCAAGCAGTCAGTGGATAATTCTTCGAAGGGTTAGAGGCCAAAAGAGCAGCTGAGGTCAAACTCGACCTTGATTACTAATAAGAAGTATTCGGCAGCATTCTTTCTCTGATAAACGATGAGGTTCAAGATATGCAAGACATGATCGTCTCTCGTTTCAGAGCAAAAGATGAAGATTAAACTGGTATCACAAACATATCCGACGTCAAGACAGTCCTAGATGAAATCAACAAAAAATTCAAAGACGATAATAAGCCGGAACCTCTAACTGTCATTTAATTGGCCGATCTCACCAAAATAATAACAGATGCATATGGTTACAAGGAAATTCCATACACTAAAATTCACAATTTAATAATCGACTATCGAATCAAACAACTGAGTAATGGAAGGGTCACCTCTAGAGTGAACAATATTGAAGCACACCTGCAATAAATATTTGCCAAACATGATGAAAATAAGAATGGAAAGATCAAAATGGAAAGTTTGGAGGAAGCTTTACGCAGATCAGAAAAGATTAAACTCAGCAAATCACAATTCTATCTGCTTAAGAGTTTACTTTGGCAGGATGGTAAAGGGGAGGTGAATTATGCTGATAACTCCAAATTCCTAGCAGAGCTGATCAAGCGCCTTTACCTCTGCAGTTCGAAGAAAAGAAAAGAGTGATGCTCGCATTGGATTATTTTATAATTTTATAAATTGATTCGATTGACTGATCAAGCGGTATGGTCCATGATTTCGATGGCATCCTGAAGAAGGTCGTCGTCAAAGTCTTCGTTAATGTGCAAAAGGAAGTGAAGGGCTATTTCCTTAGGATCGAGGACTTTCTTAACCCACAAGTTGAAGGAGTCAACATCTCCGTTTTCATACTCACTTTCGATGAGGGTCGATGAGTCAAAGCCAGGAACAAAATATTTAGTACGATATGTACATGCCCATTAATCATGAGCAACGATGGTTTATGTTTCGTTATCAATGTAGTAAACAGGAGTAGTCTCGACTTTTCCATCCTGGAAGTAGAAAGTTCTGAACATGCAGATAGGTCCCAGATTGATATAGTCAATAAGGTAATCGTTGTACTTCTGCTCAAATGAAAACTTACTCTCCCTCAAGGTACCAAGATCCAAGTCAAGAATGAAATTATTATTGACTACACCGTCTTTGTTAAAAGCCTTGTGCTCTGTCTTGTTTGAAACAGTCACCAAACACAAATTGTTACGCTTGGTTTCCCAAATGTCGGTGATCGCCATTTCTACTTTGTTGAGGTTGTATGGTTCTCCAATGGTGTTTCGAATTCTGTGGCATCTATATTTGCCTTTAGGGTCTTGTCGCAAATCGAACATTTTTAGTTCAATTTCTTCATCATTGCGAGGCTTGAACCACACTATCATAGAGTGGCTGTTTGCCTTCTTGGAAATATATTCATGGGTCCACTCATCATCTGATGATTCATATCGGGCCACAGGTTTAGATTATGGACTGAGAGGGTATGAATAATATGTCAGAACGAATCTGTTGTCGTTGTATCGACCTGACTCCTTGACGCAAACAAGCCTGGTCTCGTAGAAAGTCTCAATGTCTGCTTGATCTGATTCTTCTCGTACAAATTGATGATCCACATATGTAAATTGGTGGTTCACTAAGTTTAGAACCGCAATTCTGTTTTCTCTTGTTTCAAGAATCATGACTTCTTTTTCTGAGCTCATTCCGAATGAATCAACATTGTGATCAAAAGGTTTCTCGAAAAGGATTTTTCCATGTTGGTCACAATGAACGATCGATTCCCGACCAATGCCCGGCATAGCGAGGAGCACAAAGGTGTTATTGCAAGCTGTTGAAAGGAAGAGAATCTTTTGATATGACTTGGAAAGTTTTACGGACGATTTACTTTTTAGCAGCATTATTTCTTTAATAAGTTAATTTGCTTGATTGTATCAAGACAGTCATCTATTTTTCTATATTGAGCCTGAAATTTGGAAAGTACTAAAATTTCAAATCGATAATAAAAATATTAAAATGGAGACCTATTATAGCAACAAATAGTTTCGACCTTTCCAAAAGATAGTTCTATCTCAACACTCTCCTCACCACAATGCTCACTTTAACAGCTTTAAACTCGAATTCGGATACTCTAATCCTAAGCATAAGCATCAGTCTCCTAGTCCATCAGCACATGAGATCCAACATTAAATATAAAGTTTCTCTGCAGCTCAATATAATCCGTAAATGTTTCAGAAACACTCTTCTACCTTCTATTCTCCAAGAAATAGCATCACAAAAATCAAGAAAGAACAGCTGAACTTGCCTTAACTACCCTAAATGCCGTATATCAAATCAGGCTTTCCCCAGCGCAAGAAACGAACAGGATAGCAATAATATCTTAAGCTTTTGTTGAAATTTACTGATAGATCAGGTCAGAGCCCATAAAGGAATAATAAAAAGCAGGAACCTTTGTTTGATGAAAATGATCACAGGAAAATTACGGGTCCTAAATTGAAAATGAGGAACACTTTGAAATGGGCCAAAACCAGATATTGTGTCAACCGAGACAAATAAATGGGAATGTTCAGTTAAAATTTTGGATTAAAAAAGTGGGGAAACCAACCCTCTCTCATATGATTTAATTAATAAACCTTGTAATTTCATTTACAGCCCATAAAAACCAAAGAAAAAGAACACTCAATCATCGCTGATGAGATCGAACTCATCACCATATTTACCATTTTTATTGATTTTGCTATCTTTCCTTGTGAGCTTCATGGTGGCACTTTATCTGAGTAAAATATCTTGTGTTTTCTCAGGATTTTTCATGAGAGTTTTAGGAAGTATGAAGCTTTTATTGGGACTTCTACTTTCCTAATCTTTTTTGACAACCTACATGCTGCTATTCATCGAAGGTTGTCTTGAGTACCTTTTGATCTTGAAGTTCGGCTTGCTTATTAAGACTGACTGATTCAAAGATGGATCCATTGATTTTCCTAGTGAGGAATACAGTTGAGATGAATTTTTTGTTCCTCCTAGCTCTTTTTTGTCTTTCATGGTCAGAAGAGTCTGTGCATAATTGAAAGAAATGCTTTTTCTTAATTTTATCTCAAGCTATTTGTCTTGCAAAAATACAGAACTATCCTGGCTTAGAGAGCCAATTTGCTTCTATATTTCTGCAAACCGTTTTTCTTTAATTTTCATTTCATGGCTCATTTTTTCTTTATCTCTTGTGATTTTTTATTAGTTCTGTTGGAAGGTATGTTTCATTAACATCAGTCTTTTCAGTTCGTCATCCCTCTTTTTTGTAACTTTGGCTTTCTTTTCTTTCAAATGTATGAGATTTTTGTTGCTGCTGACAGGAATCTGCCTCTCCTCCACTATTTTCTATAATTTTTCAAGCTTTTCATCCAGACGATCAATTTTACACTGAAACTCGTACATATGCTCATCAATTTTGGCCTATCTCTCATTCAGATTGATTTCGTAAAGCATAGCGACTTCGAGATTGGTTCTGAGCATAGCAGTCCTCTCGAATTGCTGTAAATTTGTCTTATCAACCTTGACTAGATCTTCAGATTTCTTCTTTTGCTTGATTTATGCGATATGGATAAATCTCTCCAGTTAGAGGATTTATTTCTTTGTTGCGCTGATTTTGAGAGGAATGTCAAACTCGATATTTTATCTCGAATCGTAATCTTTTTCGGTCTACTGGATCTAAAATGGGAGTATGTGTACATCCTTGATTTCTATCTGCTGAAATTAGATGTATTTTTTGCTCTGCTCTATTTAATTCGTCAGAAAGGTGACTGAATTTTCCACACTCTTTTAGCTTTCATATGGGCTAGGACGCAGCTAGGCATAATGCTTCATAATTTTTTTGTTGATTTATTCCTCATACTGATGTATTTTCTGTCTCATCTCATCGATAGAGTGGATAATCGCTTATTCCTCCATGGAATTCAGATCGAGAGAACCGTACTTTTGTTCGATTCTTGACTCTACATTGATGATTAGATACCCTATGTTTATTGCTGTTCTGTTTCGAGCTTCGGTTTGGAATGCTTTCTTGGCGTCTTTTTCTTTTTGTGCTCCACAGTGACCTAAAAGTCCTAAGGATAGCCTTCTTATGCATTGTGACTCATACTCGATAAAATTATTGACTATTTGTATTATATTGCTGCCATGAAGGGAAAGATGACACTACAGGAAAAGATCAGAAAAGGGCTCATCAAAACACCAATCAAAACTCTGAACAAAAGCTTCAACTTTGGCTATATATTCAGTCTCCCCACTCGTGAATAACGCAGTGCCATGGATGGTAAGGTTAGCCTGGCTCTACAGAAAAAGAGCAGCAAACGATAATGATTCGTTAAGGTTTAGATCTTCTTTTGATTTTACTATTTAGTTGGGCCTGAATAAATAGTGATGCGAATTTGCAAATAGGCCAGTTATGAATATAATATCAGATATGAAAACACCAGCAATCCTCTTTCTGATCATGGGTGTCGCCCTTGCCCAGAGCATCATTGATTTCAGTCACACAGATGTCATCCAACAGACCATCACAGCCCAATCAACAACCTATGATGTCCAAATACATCCTGACTCATAAAAATCAGATTATCTTCTCTATCCTGGAGCCTGCAGCTTACAAGATACCCTATCTTCTCATTCTGTCATTGAATATTAAGCTGATGCTCTTGAGAAGGAACAAATGCAACTGGTGGGACTGAAAGAGCAAATAAAGTAACTGTTAAAAGTTTCCGAACTCATCAAGACCGCCAAAAAAAATATTTAGAGTAATTGATCGACTATCTAGAAACTTCCACCTTAAATAGTGGACTTGAATAGCTCGTGGTACCTCTGACTAGTGGTGACTCTGCTTTTGGTGAGCTGTAATTGCTGGAAGCTGAGCTAAAAACAATCAATGCAACTATTGAAAACATGGTAGGCAAGCTGAACCAACTCATCCGCGATGAATAGAACAAAACTAAAAACAGCAACTTCGATTCAATCCGTCTCAGTTTCGAACTCAAAATTAATCAGGCGAGACTCCAATATCTTTAGTACATCAAACGACGATAGCCTACTGATTCTTCAAGTCTCGACCCATTCAAAAAAGCACTCTTTGGCGATATCGAGGACCAAATTTCCAGAGAACGAGCTGAGTTAAGCAAAATTGACGATTTGTTGGAGAAATTTTCAGATCGAGAGAGGCTAAAACTATAAATATCAAACTTAGAAAGTCAGCTTGATGGAACCAACCTGATGATCGGCTAAAAGTAAGCTTGTGACGGGCGACGATACGAAAAGGCTCACATCGAAAACAGGAAATAACTTGACCGAATCATCAGAGAACTGAAATAGCTCAAAAGAGGAGAGAACCAGAATCATACATATTGCGAAGGAGTGGCTCCCATGTTGCTACAACAACTAAAAAAGATACTCAAGGTCTATAACTACTCCTTCGCTTGTTCTGAAGGCCTACCTGAACTTCAGCAAAATAAACTTATCCTAGAACAAGATCTTGCCAGATTAAAAAATGAATAGAGCCGTTCCGATTATGATGAAACTTCAAAAAAACTCAAAACATATTTCAAGCAGTAAGATGAAATGCGCAATCGTTTAATCAGCGACATTCACGCGATCAAATTAAGTAATTTTTTATTTACTCAGGCGAATTTTCCCTAAATCCGAGTACTTTGCAAAATGAGATTGATTTGGTCAAACAAAAAATAAAAGAAATTTCTTATCGTTTGGAGCACCCTCCTGAAGAAGAGGCCGAATTCGTGGCCATGGATTTCGATAAAATTAGAGCAATGATCAGCCAAATATAGAGCGAACAGAATCAATACTGCAAAGTCAAAGAAGAATATCTATAAAAATACATGGTCCAGTAAATCCAAGTAAAAGCCTTCGAGCACCGTGCTGCCATTTACAGAGATGCCCAACTAAATCAAAT
>Ga0100402_1007869_pt1 | contig 10181 bp, 4 predicted proteins | sample CryGeyme20150102_FD_80419 | JGI IMG/M metagenome (GOLD analysis project Ga0100402, IMG submission 80419) | Groundwater microbial communities from Crystal Geyser aquifers in Utah, USA - Crystal Geyser metaG 2015-0102 | ecosystem: Environmental > Aquatic > Deep subsurface > Groundwater | place...
GTTCGTTTCAACTTGTTTTTAGTCTTGGGTTGCATGTCATTCGTTATCGCATCTCTCATTGATGTCTCCATGTTGAATAAATTTAAATATCGTAGCTACAAGAGAGCAGTTATATTTTAACCACCTCCGGTCCACCATTTGAAGCTCTGGAGGACGTCGTGTCTCCCTCTAAAAATAAGTTATCATACTGGAACTAGAACTAGAACTAGAACTACTAGTAGAACTAGAACTAGTACTCGTACTCGTACTCGTACTCGTACTAGTACTAGTACTAGTACTAGTACTAGTACTAGTACTAGTACTAGTACTAGTACTAGTACTAGTAGTACTAGATCTCCTGTGGGTGGTGCGTAGTTCAAGTACAGACCATATCGGCAAGGATTTTCCACGACTATGATTGCTGTTTACCACGGTATTACTACTAGCTAGTAGTAGCTTTTATCACCGTGCTGATGCACATGCACAGAGTGCTTCCAATCATCCAAATCAGAAGAATGGGGGACGACGACGAGTATTCGATGTTATTGGCTGGTGCTGTACTGGTACCTAGCTACCTGGTAGCTAGTAGAGTGATAGTACCTGCCTACTACTAGCTAGGTACAACTCGTTGAACTTTGGAAGAATAATTAAACGCGCACACTTGTCCTAGCCAGCGAAAGATTTACCGTCTTGCAATGGAATTCTTTTGTGTCGTCAAATAATTTTTGTTAAATAATACGGTACCACTACTAGACTACCAGGTACAATGAATAAATAATTATTATGTTGCAGTCATATTTTGTAGCCATTTATTGCCACCTGGTACAGTAATTAGATTTCAGATGAAAATTGTTTTTTGGCTAAAATGACTGTATTCTTTTTTGTTTAAAAAATAGTACCACTACTACTAGATACTACTACTACTCCTGCCCTTAGCTAGCAACCGCAGCTACAGTAGTAGTATTCGTAATATAGTAGTACTACGTAGTCGTACCAGGGGGTACCACAAGAAGTAAAGTCGAGTCGAATCTATGATGTGATCCCTACACTGTCAGGCCGAAGAAAGATAATTATTTTTGGTCTACTACCTAGCAGTAGGTCTTTTATTCTAGTACTAGTACCATGGTAGTAGGGAGTACCGAACTCCTAGCCTAGAATATCATTACTTGTGCCAGTAGTATCACGCAATGCAGCTCTGTGCAGTGTTTCATTCGGACGAAATCCAAGCTGAAAAAAAGTCATCAGGCAAGTAATTAAAGAGGTTGTTTCCTAGTACTAGCTAGTAGTACTCCTATATATGATAACAACAATGCCTACACTAGTACAGCGTAACCAGCAATACTACGAAGTAACGAAAACTTACCGTGCTACCATACCGAGGAGTAGCAGTACTAGCTAGTAGTCTAGTAGTAGTACCAGTCGAGCGAATGATATCAAAAACAGTGATTGACATTATAAAACACACAAACAAGTCCCTCTATACTTCTACTTTCTACTACTATAAAGCATGAACCAAGAGGGAGAGAAAGGAAGTATGGAATCCAAACCAAAAATGTTGTGCACGTTGAGACATAAGTTCAGTATCAAATTTCCTGTCCTTTTGACAGCGTTCTTGTTGTTGCTTCCATTACTATTGACGGTTACTGATGCTCGTGTTTCGGCGGTCGTGTCGGGTCCTGCAGCAGCAGCAGCAGCAGTAGCAGCAGCAGTAGCAGCAGGGGAAGACTCTATCAACGATGGTAGCAGCAACAGCCGCAGCATCAACAGCAGCACCAGCACCAGCGACAGTGATAGCGAACCAGTCATGACAGTCTCTGGGGAATTCATGGATGCCCTGGCCAAGACCCAACGCGTTCTGCAGCAAGATGAAGCATTCAGTACCACGAATACGGAGGAGACCAATCAAAGTACTACAATCCAAGTTGTACTTGATGACACCACAGCAGTTGAAGGAGGCAGAAATACCAATTTGGTCATTGTAGCCCCAACAGACGAGTCAGCAGTTCCTGCTACAGATGTACCCACAAGTGTACCCACAAATATTCCCACAGTAACTCCAAACGTAGACGAGACTTTGGAAGCAGAAATTATGGCAGAAACACTGCGAGAAGAAACCACCACCAGCACTAGTACTACTACTAGCAGTACTAGTAGCAGTACTACTACTACTGCTAGTCAGACTAATAGTAATACTGCTGTTGATGCTGATGCTGATGCTGATGCTGCTGCCAGAGAAGACACTTCCACAGTGGCAGATTTGACGAGATTAACGTTAGCACCCACCGTTGAACCTACACCAGCCAGTGAGGCGCCTACAGTGTTTCCCTGGGAGCCATGGATGGATTCGGGTGTCCGAACCAATTTTGATTATGGTGTACCTTTTAATTTTTCCTACATTTTTTTCATTGGTGGCGTCTGCGAAGGTCGAGCACCTGATAATTGGTACTCGCAGTTTGTCGACGCCGGGAAAAAGACCATTAATGTTACCGACACTATTTGTGACGATTCGCCCAATGGAGCCAACGTGTACACGAGAGAATATCACGTCCAAGCCTTGAAAACCATTGAAGAACGGGTGGGAAACAAACTCAATGAAACCCTCGTTATTACGGTGGCGGTAGGTTTGGAAAGCGATTGGACACCCGTGGCAGATCTACTTAAAAAGGGAATGGCATTTTTTCACGCCAAGGAAGATCCCGTCAATTTTGATTTGGCAGAGTTTGGTCTAGTTCCGGAAGAAACACTTTACTTTTACTTCCGATGGGACGAAGCAGCCGTAGCTGCATTGGCGGGACAAGAATTGTGTCGCATCAGGAAGGGGGCCACATCGCTCAAAATTGCACAAATTTGGACAGGAGGAAGGAACGGTAGTTTAAACTATCGAACGATCATGGCACTGGAAGCATTCAAAGCGGCGTGCGAGGATACAAAAGTTCAGGAAATATGGGGAATGTACTCCAACGAATCAGAAAAGTACAGGACGATGCTCCTCTTCAACCCTCTCCCGGACGTTATTTTGTGCAGTCAAGATTTATTTGCCGCCGAAATTCTCAAAATAGCTAAGGAAAATTTGCCACCCAATCAGTACAATCGGATAGCCACAACAGGATGGAACAACAACGGAGAACTCCGACATCTCGTCGAACAGCGAAAAATATTGACCACAGTAGATCAGGTGGTGCACTATCCAAATCAAGGGGTCTGGGCCATTATCAAGACAGTTCTGGACCTGGTACAGGACCAAGGTCTCAATTCTACAAAGACCATTCAGAACGAACTAAATCTAGGCAAGTCTACCACCATTCTTGCAGATACTCTGCTCATCTCCAGTGATACTGCGGGTTATCTTATCAGCAATTTGCTGGAAGGATACGATCCCGATGCTCCACCTGCCAAAGAAGTCAAGGTATCCACTGGCCTGTTCGATACCACCATTACCGATATGAACCCGTTTGAAGGAAAATTTGAAGCCGTCATTTGGGTGAAACTGACATGGACCGATATTAGGCTCACGTGGAATCCCTTCGTCTTCGAGGGCACCGTGTCACTCGATCCTGAACGCATCTGGACACCAAAATTGTACCTGAAAAATCAATACTCCAGGGAGGATCTTTACGCATCCCCGGCCGTCGTCGCCAGTAATGGTCAGGTAATACTGGAAATAAATATTTTTGCTGAATTTCTTTGTGATACTTCGGCAGGCATCGTCAGTTTCCCTTTTGACACATATACCTGCAGCATCGATCTGGGTGCTCCTGGAGGTGTCAGTCTGGACCAAGAACTTGGCTTTTCGGTTATCGGAAGCGATCCCCACTTTAATTCGGAAACATCGTACTATGTGGATCGGACTGAGGACTACGGAAGCCATGGCGAATCACCAGAGCGGGGCAACGTTGCTGTATTCGAAATTTTCTTCGACCGCAAATTGTTTACGGCTTGGGTGAGACTGATTCTTCCAGCCGTTCTGATTAATATGATTGGTTTCATTTCGTTTTGGATCCCGTCGGTGCAGGAATCGGTAGCTCTTGGAGTTACATCTTTCCTTTGCGCCCTAGCCTTTCGTGAAACAGTGGAAATGCCCGACACAGCTGACGTTACCTGGAGCGAGGTTTTCATTATGGTCAACGTTACCTATCAGGCATCCGTACTGCTCATTATTTGGGTGTCCTATAGTGGAGGGGGGCGATGGGCCAAAAAAATAGACAAGAGTCTTCGAAAGTACCATCCCGTTCATTTGTTCAAAACTGCCAAAAAGTCGGAAAGGACGCAGCAGCTTGCGAATACTTTCTCGAAAAACTTTAAGATGTCTGGTGCCACGAACATTGGCTACAACGAACAAGGCATTCCTGATAACGATTTTGTGGGTAATGTCCACTTTCCTTCGAGTAATCCGATAGTAGTACCGGGCACGCCCATCGAAAACGGTTTGAGCGAACGAGCACCATTACCACCAGCGGATGAAGATGTTTCGATCGAGCTCCCGCCAGCAGAAGACAAAGAGGACGCAAACAACCGGTCCTTCGGCTTTTTAGGCATCAATTTTGGCAGCGCAGCGCGGCGGTTAGGCGGTTCGTTTGCTACAACAAAGTCGTACGTCGAAGAAAAGAACGTGGACTGGATCGGGAGATGGTTTATTGTTCCTAGCTACCTCATTGTCCTAATATCGCTTCTTGTAGGTGGCTGGGGTTATTTTTAAACCACGTTAACGAGAAAATTTGCATAACAAAGAAAAACATTTTACAATACCATATTTTTGAAATGTATGAAATGTATGAATTGGACCAATAATTGGTGAATACTACCAGGTATTCTAATCGTACGCTAGCAGTGCAGATCCAGCAGATCAATTTTGATTGCGCTATGCTTTCCTTTGTGACGTTCACCTATTCGTCGTATCTATTACACCATGTTATGACCGACAGTGCTACGACCACCTCTACCAACACTGGCTTGGTAGGTTGGATTTTTAATTTTGTTCTTGGCTCGGATTGCTCCTCCACCAGTACCAGTACCAGTACCAGTACCAGTACCAGTACCAATGCCAATGCCAATGCCAGCAGCACCAATGCCAATGCCAGTACCAGTACCAGCCCCATTTCCAATTTGCGAACTTGCTTCAGTTTGGCGCATCCGATCCAAAAGAAGGTCGGCCCATTCGGGTCCATCACAGTCTCGTGTAAAAAGATATATATCTTCAAATGCCGTGTGTGCCAGTGCCAAACAATTGAAATCATTTGGATCATCACCGAATGGATTGTCTAGTTCAATGGCAACGACTTCCAATCCCATGAATCCGTACGTGAGCAAAAAAATGGTAAAACAGTGTGCCAATGTCGAACTGTCGTCGGAAATAAGAACAAAGGGTACGGTAAAGATGTATAGAAACAAAAATGTTCGTGCCATCTGTATCAACGGAAAGGGAACGGGAGTGGTCATGAATTTTCGAATACCGTAAAAACCATTCATGAATCCATCAACGGCACTCAACAATTTCAGTTCCCGAACGACGTGAAGTGGTTTGGCCAATCGGTCGTTCTGGCTGTGAATGCTCTTGCGTAATAAATACGCCAATCGGATTGGTACTCTCAAATTTTCTTCATATTCGGATCGATTTTCATGCGCACTTTTTTTTTTGTTTTCGATTCGTTTGTTTGTTTGTTTGTAGATGATGTATGTAGTGTATAGTGAATAGTGTATATAATATTATTTAAAAAAGTGTGCGTGTGTGCGTGTGAGCAAAGTGATCAAATAATGGTAATAAAACATAATGAATCCATGCCGGAGTAGTCGTAGGTCGTAGTCTAGTACCATTGTCAGTTGTCAGCATAAGCTCGCTCATCTCTCTCATCTCTCTCTCACTCACTTTTTCACATGTGTACAAAAATACAATACAGTGCAATACAATATTATGCAATGCAATACAATACAATATTATGCAATACTTACTATCGCAATGTAGCAGGATTTAGAAAAATATTATTCTTGACATCTTCTCGTTCGAATCCATTCAATTCTGGACATTCCCAACTTGGCATTTTGGTTGTGGGGTACAAAATGACGGCCACACTGCACCGTAGCAAAGCCAAGGTCCGATAGGCTACCTCGTTCCTCCATTCCTTGGCCCGAATATCTTTATTATCCACACCAGAAAAAATAGTCGAATACTGAATCAGGTCACCTGTAATAAATTAATTAATCATTAATGAATCAATCAATCATTAATTATTGTTCGTATTTTCGTAATGGTTGAAAGTTGAAAGTTGAAAGGAATAGGTGAGATGTGAGATGAGCGCATGTTGCATGTTGCATGTGTGCGTTGTGTTGCGTATATTGTGTGTTTCAATGCTGCTCCTACTACCGGGTAGTCTAGAGTACCTAGTAGTACTACTTGTTGTCCAGCATAGTCCATATTATTCCCTCTACTAGTCTCTGGTACCAGGTAGTACTTACGTGCTCCCCGAAACATGGCTCCAATATGGTTTCTAGCTTCGCTGTACCTGGCCAATGCCATGGTAACTCTCGATACCAAGAGAAAGGACATGACCATGGTAACAAAGGTGTGTCCCTGATCCGATATGTGAATGGAATCGATACCACCGTGCCACTTGTTGACGTAGGTCAACACCAGCATGAGAATAACATTGAAGAGACAGTAGGGAAATACTCGTGGCCATGAACTGCCATTCATTTGTGTTAGTACACTCCAGTGACTTTCCGAATCGTACAGCACAGTATACGCCCGAGGACGACTCTTGAGTTTACTCGTAGATGATGGATTACCGCGACCAGCTGCCATTGTAACTATAATATTATATTATTATTATTATTATTATTATTATTTATAAATATTTTTTAATTAAATTACTCGTACTCGTTTTATTATTTATCGATTGATTAGAGTGCTGTACGTCGCTAGACGAACGAATCCATCGAATTCTTGAAGCTTGAAGACTATCGTATCGTATCGTATCGTATCGGATTGTCGTCCCGGTGGCCAAAGAAATCAATCCATTCAACACGAGCAAGTGAATGCTTTGGGGAAGGCATAAGACTAGAGAGAGATGATGCAAGCAGGAGAAAAATCTGTAATCTAATAAATTACTACTCCTAAAAAAACTTTTTCCATTGTCATCAACATACATTGCAATCCATCGAATTGAAGGCCATCCCAGGTGTGGTCATCCCGGTCCTATCGTCAAATCGTCAAAAGCAAGGGGCCACCAACAATCACAGGGTTCATTTGAACGTTTACTTGCGGGAACTACGGGTTGCGCGGCGCTGGCGCTTGGCTGGAGGCTTCTTGTCCTCCTCCTCCATGTCAGTATTAGCAACCTTCAAAGGATTAGCAAACAAAAAGTCGCTCTGTTCTTGGTAGGTCTTCTCCGCCTCATGGTACTGCTTCTGCATATTTTTCATCTGCTTGGCAGTAGGCTTCTTGCCATTAATGCCATCACGCATTTTTTTCTCAAGAGTGGCCATATCATTTTTGGCTTTTACCTTGAGAAAGGACGCACCGCGATGTGCAGCCAGGAGCTTGGTAGGCCATTTCTTCTTGGTAGGCAAAGGACTATCGACGAGAGTACCATTAGAATCATCGCCACCGAGATCCTTGACAGAGACCTTTTTCTTCTTGGCTGGCGCCTTCTTGGCTGGCGAAGGACTATCGTCGGAACTATTCGAGACATCGAGATCCTTGACAGAGACCTTTTTCTTCTTGGCTGGCGCCTTCTTGGCTGGCGAAGGACTATCAATTGAACTACCGCCAGAACTATTCGAGACATCGCCGGTGCTAGGGTCTTTCTTCGCGGCTTTCTTCTTGTCCTCGCCAGTGCAACCGACAGTATCAAGCATTGACATTTGGAGGTAATTGAGCTCACAGTCGCTATCGTTCACTGGAGGAGAAGAAGCACGGGCCGGGGTTCCCGTCAAATAATTGACTGTGCGAGCCAATAGGCCGGGAGCCACGTTGCTTGGAGACTCATTAGGGACGTTTCCATTACCCTCCTCCTGAGGGAAAAGACGGGAGGCAACACTTTCAATTTCGTTGCCAGACGGACGCTTGATGCTGGAACGCTCCAACGTACGTACAATGCGCTCCTGTGTATGAAATAAGTATATATAAGGAGAGTAAGGATACAGACGCGTGAGTAAGAGTGCAGACAAGGACGGCAAACGAGCAATGGCTTTACCTCTGTCATTTTCATTGACAATTCATGACGGCGAGAATCTTCCTGTGTAAGTGCACCGACCAAAGTTCGGTACGACTCCGCATTCGCTTGCACCGCGTCTTGAGCAATAGTTTGATTCGACTTGACCTGTGCGTCAAATCGTGCCAACAGTGCCTTGCCGGTTTCGCTAGCAGGAGCAACTGTCAACGCAGCTTGGAGAACTCCAGTGGGGGGGGTCAACGGAGCCAGATCAAAGGGGTTCGCTCCCTGTTTATCCAAAACGGCAAGAAAAGCAGTGTATGTCGCAGGGTCCGTCTCCTTCAGATCGTTCAAATAGGCTTTTTGATCTTCCGGTAGCCGCTTTTTCAATCGGTAGGCACGAGCTTGCATTTTTTTATCGTCCGCGGTTTTTGGTGGCATGGTGAATGATGAGTTTGTCGAGTTTGTTGGATGATGAGTTTGTCGGATATTGCTTGATAGTCGCAAAATTGTGTTTGGAGAAGCGTGTTTTTGGAAAATCAAACAACAAGAGATTGCACGAGAAACAAGAGATTGCAAAATACACGAGAAACATCAACGAAAATATTGAAGCAAGAAATCGGTACTGGAAAAGCAAGAAAACGTCGGCATGCGTTGCCAATGACGGGCATCATGGCGTATTTCACAGGAGGCGCGTCATTCAAATTTTCCAACCGCGGGAATCTTTGTTGTTGAAAAATTGAGTAGTTTGGAGAGGTCGCAATTCAGTGTATTGTCGCGTCAGGGAATCGTCATGAATATCTGGAGCAGAAGGGAAATTTTGGAAGTGACCGAATTGACTCATGACTGCGACCCTCGCCTATTGCCCGGGTGTCTGAACTATTTTTTTAATTCGGTCACTTCCAGGGCCTGGATAGCCCATGTTGTGGTGCAATGAACAACAGCAGCGGCAAAAATTATATTGGGTTAGCACATATGAACTTTAGGATCATGGATCCCAACAGTCCATCTCTTTTGTCATGGTAAAAATCGCTGAAAGTTCGGAGATAAGTTCATGAGTAAATCAGCTCCGCATAGAGCCTGGATACCCCATGTTGTGGTGCAATGAGCAACAGCAACAGCAGCGGTAGTTGTATATGGGATTAGCATGTTAACTTAAGTCGGAACATTGATACAACCGGACAAAATTGTTCGTCATGGTGAAAGTCTCGAAAAGTTTGGAGATGAGATTCAGATCAACAGTTAATTCATCTTCCGTCTTACCTCGGCCAATTCCTCAGGCTTTCGCTCCCAGTAAGAGGCTCCACTGCTGGCAATCATTTGTCTCAGGACACGCCAGTGAAGTTTCAGAGCGATAAGCTCGTTCGTAGATACCGGTATGCCATGGTGAAACCGTAAGGCTTCCTGTTTTGTAAAACAAAGGAAAGTGATTTTTTTCAGTTTAAAGGTAACCTTTCTGAGGTTTGTGTGATTACCGAGTAGACTAGTAAACTACGGTTCTAGACTACTGGTACGTACCTGGTAGTAGCTGCTAGAGCCTTAAGCTAGTACTACTAGTAGCTAGCTACTAGTAGCAGAGCCTCAAGCCAATACGAACGATTCTGCGCATCTTTTCGAGCATGGCAGTCCCGTTGTACGATACTACCGTACCTGGTACCACACGTACTTAAAAGTATCACTCGCAACTAAACTTCTTCAACGACTGTCTAAATATGCGAAACACTTAGATACTCAAGCGTGTTACTACCACTACTAGTAGTAGTACCTGGTACTTTTTTATTATCCAGTTAAATATTTACTAGTAATACTTTACTCCAGTCTCTCTCCTTTTTATTACTGAGAGTATGAAACATCTTTGAATCTCCTAATAGTAGAGGCCTTATTAAAGTACTACGTACTAGTAGTCTAGTAGGACTACTACCTGGTAGTAGTAACTGGTACCAGGTAGTACTGATTAGAGCCTACTAGTCGTAGGCAGCACTATCGAAGAATAGAAAACTAGTACTGTTAGTAGCCTACTACTACTAGCTCCTAGAGCTAGTAGTAGTACTACTA
>Ga0100402_1007871_pt1 | contig 10179 bp, 5 predicted proteins | sample CryGeyme20150102_FD_80419 | JGI IMG/M metagenome (GOLD analysis project Ga0100402, IMG submission 80419) | Groundwater microbial communities from Crystal Geyser aquifers in Utah, USA - Crystal Geyser metaG 2015-0102 | ecosystem: Environmental > Aquatic > Deep subsurface > Groundwater | place...
CAACTCCCCAGCTGGTTCCATAGGGTGATGGAGTCACAAAATCAGCAAGACCCACTTTTGCTCCTAGCCTGGCTGCTGCTTGAGCAGATGCCAAACCTCCTGATCCTCCTCCGATGACGAAGTAGTCGAATTGGAACTCTTGATCCATAAACAAAACTAATTATATCCCTTCCTGTGTTCGTCAACATTTAAGGGCATTGGCCAGGATTTTTTTTTCTTAACATTTCTGACGAAGGATTTTTTTTATAATTATAATTACTATGTCGGTAAAAAACTCTTTTCCGACACACCCAATAATTACTGCTTCAAGGCCTCAAATGCCTCACAAACACACCAAAACTTGTCTACTTCAGTTGAATAAATCGGTCAGTTCATATGAAACAGAAGCGCTTGGACTTCGTCCGACCAATATATTTCGAGAGCATCTGTAGACTCTAGACTAAAACCCGAGAATAGAAAGGCCGGTTGGTGGGTCTTAGCTCTTGAAAAAAGTAGAAAGTAGCTTCGAGAACAGAAACCGAAAGGCAACAAAGTCAACCATTAAAAGGAAAGACTCATTAAAATTATTTGCCAAAAAATCAAAAAATCAAAGGGCTAAATCTGAGTTTCAAAACGGCCATGAAAAGTTAAGAAATATCAGAATTCAAAGTAGTATCGACTCCTATGAATAAACTTTGAAAGAACATAAAGTGTACGGGTTTTAAGAGCTGACAAACTCATATGTCAGTCTTGAGCCAATCAAAAGAAAATAGGGAAGATGGAAGGGGACAGAGCAGCAAAGAAAAGAATACCTGGACAAATCAGCTCTACTTGCATAGATAGCATACAATAGACCTTTAAGATAGCAAGTAGGAGGCCAGCATTTCTAATATTTGATGAGAGATCGATGGAAAGACGACTTGAAACAACAACAGTTCATCTATCAGCTTAAACATGGAAATCCATTTTCTAATACGAAAGCTGTTCGCATGCTCAAACGTATTTTTCATTATATTTAGAATACCATCCGAATATCCGATAAAGGAAAGGATTGATCTTGAAAGGAAGAGTTCTTTCTACGATCGAATGAAGAAGTTGATATTTTAGGTCAAATTACAATATAAAGATGATTTATCAGTTCAGAGGTTTAAGATTTTAGGGATAAAACCGTTGTTGTATATTTCTCCCAAAATGAGGATCCATAGTATAATCACCATAATGACTCCGCTGATATATAGCTTTAATTGAGCCCACCTACTGAGCCAAGCTCCAAGCATGTACACAACCAAACTTGTGAGGAACCAAAATGGCAAAAGATTGATATATCGCTTATTCAGATCATCTATATTGATTCATTTGTACCTCCATCGTTGTTGAGCAGATAGTAAAAGAAAGCCACGAATATAAGGAAAACGTGGAAACCGATAGAAAGTGCTTCGTTGGTGGTTTGAGTGAACTGTGGTTCAGGTGCATTCTCATCCTCTTTTTTCTTAGCAAGACTATAAATAGCTCCAATCCCGTAGAAGACGATTACTAGAAGCGAGAAGTAGTAGACTGTGTTAATAATTATCTTCAGCTACTGATTGAATGTTTTGATCTCACTTTGATAATAAAAGTAATTAACGAAGTTGGCCAGACCATCGTCGGCTGTCCAATTCATAAAGAGAAGCGTTCCTGAGTTGACATATATATACCTAAAATGGTGGTGCCCCCTATAAGGATGTAGATTGGCAAGCGTATTTGAAACCCCTGTTCCATAGATCTAAAAATTAACAATATAATTTAACCAAAGTCTTCATCTTTCAGCGTCAACCCTGACTTTAAAAATAATTCATTTTCATTGATATCAATGAGTGCACTGGTTTAGCTGTAATATTTTAATAATTCTAAGTTTCTAAACATGAACAAAATAATAGAACTTTAGAGAAAAAGTTCCGAACTAACGAGTGATATCGAAGACATTCTTCATGCCGCATCTCTCAACTTTAAGGCTATCTGCACGGAAGTTTAGCAAAAGGAAATCAATACCCTGCACTAGTAGTTTGCCTATCTTCGTAACATGCTCGCTCAAATATAAAATACAGTTCAAGACAGAGCACCTGCCTTCATGAGTTACCTGATTATTAAGCAAATTCAAGATGAGGAGTCTAGAGTTAGAAGATAAAGATTGTCTGAGTATGAGGAGAAAATATATGATCAAAAACGGATCATAACTGACAAAGAAACATTCTTTGAGCAACTACTGAGACCCAAAAGAAAAAGACCTGCCTACCAAACTCCTTAACAATTCCAATAAATTCGGGCTAAAGAGAAGGAAGCTTAAGAAAAATCAAAAAATTAACAGCTATCCAAAGAAATTACTTAATTGCTTGCTATGAAAAAACTCTTGACTGAGCAATAGAAGATGAGGAAGAAACAAGAGCTGGAATACACTAAATCTTCTTCCTTTTCTCAGGCTAATGTCGGTGAAATGCCCTAAGTAGCTACATAGAAGATAATTCCTTTCGAAGACCGCAAAAATAAAGAAAATAGGCCAACACACTCGAGAGCAACAAGCATGCAACATGAGCTTAACAAGTAGTTAAATTAGCATTTCAAAAAGGAATAAACCTAAGATGACCCTACTACGGCAAAGCATTTGCTTGCTTAAATCAAGGGCTTCAAATCAAAAAACGAATAGCTTCACAATATATATGATCAAACTTGCTTCTCTATGAAATTCAAACGAAATCAAGTCCTAAAAGCTCAGGAATAGTATAGACAAAAAACAAGAGATTTGAAAGAGTCCAAGGACAAAATGATGTAAGTATGGCAAAATGAAGAGTGGAAATTGAATAAAGTTAGTAAGCCTATTCGAATCAGGAAGTCCTCGCTAGACAAATGATCGATATGTTTAAATGTTATATTAATCATTCGCTTCTTTTGATCAGAGTTTGTTCGTTGTAGTTCTTCCAGGAGTAATGTTTGATGATCATGGAGTAAGCTCTCTTGTAGCCGAAGCAAGCTGCTGCCTGCATGAAGAAATGATTTCTGTTGTCTCGGTAGTAAGTCAGGAGATAATTTTCATGTTGCAAATCCATATCTTCTTCTTTTATGTGAGCGTTCTTGATCTTTTCTAAGAGTGATTGGTATTGAAGCAATCTTGCTCCCTTTGCTCCCAGCTTTTCCTTCTTAATTTTGCTCAGATCTAAATTCTTGATTTTTTGACCAACTCTACAATAAATTTATTTGTTTGTCAAGCCCTCCAAATCAGCACTAATTTCGACCTATCTATTAGATGTTTTCAATTATAGTAAGGAGCTGTTCTGGAAAAATTATTCAGCTAAGGCTGACATTTTTCTTTGAGATTTTCTATACTTTTTAGGAATATCATTATCTGGCCTGAATTTTTCAACAATTCTATCGTTATTATTAGTATCTTTAGGATGGAACATATTTCGCATTCTGAATTTGTTTTCAGATGTGCTTTTCCCGATTTCATTAACAAACTTTCGTTTTTCTTCCAGAAGAATTTCCTTTTCTTCTTAGTTTTGACATTTTTGTATAAGAAAATGTTTTCCTCTTTTGTCCAAGTAAGCAGGAAAGTCATATTGAGCCAGATCTGATTATTTTATTTCAAGTTTTTGGATAACCCAGACCAATCCACTTTCTCTGACATCTGTCCCATTTTTCAATATTAGTCTGTAGTAGAGCTTCTCAGCCTGAATAATTCTTTTCAACTCCTCCTCAAGATTAAATATAGCATCTTCTAAGCTCTAAATATTTTTCTTAGTCTTTGAAATCCTATTTTCGTTGGTTTAAATCATACTTCTTTTCTGGCTTTTTTCAGCTTTGCTGTTTAGAGATTTATGTGAAACTCGAATGATCTAATCTTTTGGATCCTATCGAAGAACTTTCTATTCCAAGTACAATCTATTTTTTTCTTCAAAGCAACCATGATACTCAGTTCGAGCTTCAAAGAGAAGTTTCATTCTACTCTTGATGTTTTCTTCGATTTGAGTTTTCTTATCATCTAACTCTTTCTTCAACAACTTGGAACTATTTTCTATTAGCATATATCTGTTCAATAAGTTTCCTTCGCTTCCGTGTGTTACCTCAATAATTTACAGTCCTCTCTATATTTCTCCTTTGTAATCGCAACCTTCTCTAAAACCTCTAGCACTTCCTATTTCCTTGCTATTTCTCGGTATTCTTGGCTATATACTTTGACATTTATTGTGAATTTGTCTTTTTTCCCATTAATCTAGCTAATTCGGTTGATCTGAATTGTGATTAAATTGAGTCAAAGATTGATTCTTAACCTGAAATCCTGCTTCCCCCAAATTTTGATAGCTGAATAAAAAATAATCTACATTTCGGAAAGTAGCATGAGATGACCTGATTCTTTTACTTTTTTCCTAAGACGTTGTTCAATAGGTTTTCTATTTTATTTCTTGAACACTTTGACACTACTGTTGATATCTTACATTATGATAGTCATACTTTCTTTTAGATGTAGAGTCTGAAACTTCATTTTTTGTAGGAAAATAGGGAGTTCATCTTTGGGAGTAATTTTGTAGAAATCAAGACTGTTGGTTTCCCTGCTTAATATTTTTTGACAAATGTTCTTTTCCTCAACCTATCTGATTCTGTATCTGTAGCGTTGAATAACGTTGACCTATCTGTTTGTAAGCGTGTCCTTCTTAAACTCTTCCATTTATTAATATTCTTAATTATTCCAAACCTTAATAACAATTCCTTTGCATCAATCTTTTGAACTCAAAGTGAAAGAAAAATCATCATTTGACTGTTTTTATCATAAGGAAGAAGTGTTCAATAAATAATGATTTTGAAAAAAATCATACTGTTCTTCTAGGTTTCTTGCTGTTGTAGCTGTCGTATGGTAACGTTTAGGGTAAAATGAACTATCTTCCTGCTTTTCCTGTGCCTCCTCGTTTTCTATGATCGAGGTCATTGATTGCTGGGGATGGCACCAATGGAGGGGCTTTAGCGTCATTGGAATTTGTTCTGCCGGACGATCCTTGACCTTCTGAGTTTTTTCCTCTAGGTCTTCTCTGTTGATCATTTTTTAAATAGCTTCCTGCACACACTCCCATCTTAACTGTATTCTTTTTAGTAAACTATATATTATGCTATGAAACTTTGATAGCATTCAACTATCCTCAAAATGACGTTAAATATGAGGTATATTGAAATCTGACTAAATCAAACAGGTTAGAAAGCAACAAACCCATCATTATATTCCGGTTGCTGAGTAAAATTACAATATTTTCATCACACTATCACGAAAAGGATTTCAATAATTTGACTTTGTCAACCATAAATTCTCTCACATTATTTTATCTTTGCTTGACTGTGGTATATCTTCTTAATAATTTTCAATGATAATCAAATTTATCAATTTATCAAGTTATCTTTAAGATAACTGAATTTACAAAAAGCATGAAAGGTCCAATGTTTTGTTTATTTTTTGAACTTTAGGGCATTTGATTGAGTCTTTTTTATTCGATAGTCTGCATTGGCCAAGTGTTATCCAATAGGAAAGCTAGATTCACAAACAATTTACTTTCCTTGGTGGTTTAACACAATTTTAACAGAAAGAAGCATACATTAAGTCAAATATCAGATAGTTTCAACAACAGATCCTAAAGTTTCTGCTTCAGTCTATATTTTTACTTCATCAGTCCACATTTCTTCATTATTTGAATAAAAGGAAAGATAGCTCTTCCTCATTCAATCTATTTAGAGAATAATTAATGGTTCAAATTGCTAATAATTACAAGCCCTAATATTTTATTTGATCATATACCTAGCTGAAAACTTTGATTTTTCAGACTAATTGATCAATTATAATGAAGAGTCTGAAATAACAATAATGGTCTAGATTTGTGAAGTAGCCATAACACATTAATATTTTATTCTATTGTCACTACTTCATCAAATTTCTGACACTCTTTTACACAAAAAGCAATCACAAGGAATTAACTTATTTTTTCTCAGTAGCTTAATTTTTATCAAAGTAATAGTGCGAAATAGTAACTGTTACGAACTGTATGTCAGAAGTAGAATAATATGAACCTGATATCATGTCATGGTCTATTCGCTGGCAAAATTCCTTTTTTAACGCAATTGTAACCTAAAATGGCCTAGTAGACCTGATTAGGTCAATGTGAAGGAACCAAAGGTGCCAGTATGGCTGGTCACAATGATAAGGATGAGTCAGTAACAGCTTCATTAAGTAAAATCATTTAACAGCCTTGCCCCTTTTTGTGTTGAAACTATCAACGGGTAGGTCATCTGGTAAAGTATACTTGGGGTCCATTTTTTTGGCCTTAACGCCTCCCTGTTGACCATTTTGCTGCCGTCCATTGTTGTAGGGTGTTTGCTTGTATTTTTGTTATTGTGCAGCGGCATGTCCTGACGAATCTTGTGTCTCAGCGCCTTTGTCTCCACTTTTAACTGCGGGTTTGCTGCCTTTAGGCTTTTCCTAACTACCAGCACAGGCTCCCATTTTGTTGCTTGATTAAAAATTATAAAATCGGAATACAAGTAAATTTTACTTCCCTCTCTCTACCTTGATTAACTCAGTCAAACCATCCCAAAAGTCAATAGTAGCATGCTCTTTGAAAGGAATAATATCGCAAGAAAAGTTTGGGATAAAATCTAACAACTTCCGTACCTTTGAGATTAGAAACGGTCCAGAGCATTAGTCCCAACTTGAGAAGTCAAATAGAGCGCTAAGTACTAAATCGCTTTTGGGAGTTTAGGAAACATATACGGTAGATTATGCGAGATAAATAAAAGCTGATTGATCATTTGGGAGCTCTTTTCCTTTTGGGGATCCTGATGCTATTGAGTGGAAGATCCTAAGGTAGCCCTTACAGGCCTATTTGTCTGGCTTCTTATATTTCTTTTTTGCGGTTGTCTGAAGTATCATTAGTGTTTGACCTATCTTTGTCGACGTAGTTGGTCTTCTCGGGCTTGCTACCACCTCCTACTCTTGGATCCTACTGCTTGTTGCCGCCTCCTGCGCATGCTCCCATAGTAATTATAGTGTTAATATTATGATGATGATATAACCCTCTTCACTATCGATCTATCCAAAAGGTCACAAATAATGCATCTAAAAGATTAATAATGTTCTTTGGGAAAGTAAACATTTGAGAAAAGTAGAAGGAAAAAACTGATCATTCACCTGTTATTATTGCCAATTTTACCCTTTAGTTAGCTTATAGACCAGAGGACAGATCGAATAGCTTGGGCCAAAACTTATTTTTACTTTGGATCTGATGATATCTATAATAAAGCACATTTTTACCAACTATTGTCTAACGAGCTGGTCAAATTAGAATTATAGTTCTCTCAGACGTCGTTTGTCTTAATCCTTCTCTTAGAAGGACATTTATACGGGTCCTGATTTCATCTCAGCTGGAGAGCCGAAGATTCCGTAAATTCCACTACCTTCAGAACCTGATGAAGGAGCTTGAACTTAGTTGGTAATTTTGATTTCAACACATCTGCTCATTCTAAGCTGCTTGTTCCCCGACTGTGTTGTTGATTTTATACTTTTTGTTGGGCTATCCAGTAAATTAGTCTAGTTACAAACATTATAATCTTGGGGCCTGGATGTGAAAGCTGAGCTTTCAGGGAAATGTTAGCTGCTTCTAAAAGGGGTATTGCCAGTTGATTGAAGAGTTTTAGCATCTGCAGACTCTCTTTTCTAAAAATGTACTTCTAAATCGACATTTTTTTGAGGTATTGAGTTTGTTTGAGATACTGGGATTAAGTTGAGCTATTGTCTTTCATTTTTTTTGGGACTATAAATTTTTCTAGGGCTTTGCTGGCTGTGAGGACTTTGAGGAGCCTTTATGGTCTTATTTGTTTGCAAGAGTTACAATAACCTTTGATATTCTTGCTCTTTTGACTCCAACACTTTCGGGTACTTTTTGAATTCAGTCTCAATCTTTCCATCAATTTTCTCGCTCATTTTTTGAATTTTCTGTTTGACTTATTTCTTTAGAAGATCTTTTTAGCGAGGATGCAGACCTGCTTTGGCTTTAAGCTATTCAATTTTCCGACTGAGGCGTTGTTTCGATGTTGGAACTGCAGTATTTTTTGATTTTTTAGAAGAACTCAAGCTGTTAATTCTTGAGGAATTTCTTGAAGAACTTATGGAAAGCAAAGAACTTTCTTTACTTGAATCTTTAGGTCTTGATGCACATTTTCTCGAACTTTACTGCTCAGTTAATGATATTCGATTCTTGACAAGATTCTTTTGTGTAACGTGAGACTAGCTGTGATCTTGAGTTTTTGTTCGATCAGCAATCATGTAGTCATCATGTTGCTATTGTAATTTTTTGACCTCTTTCTTTAGAGTGCTCACTTATCTATGTGTTATTAGGCTTACCTGTTGAGGTGTTTGACTGATTTTTTATTCTTTTTGATCTGCTTCAGCATATACTAATCCAGTTCGAGACGATTGGGATCGACCAAAAACTATTTTCTTTTGCTTTTTTTTGAGTGATGATTATGTGAGTATTAGTGTGCTTTTCCTGATGCTCTTCTCATTCAATAGAATTTATTATTCAGCCAGTTAGAAATATAAATATGTGTCGCCAGTTAAGCTAAAGCAAATGTTTGCTAAACTTCCTTGGTAACAGCCATGATCATTCAAATTGCAAGAACATAGAATAAATTTATCATTATAGTTAACTCTTTTTGTCAGTCGATTTGATTTTTTGAAGTTACTCCTATAAATGCTTGTTCTTCTTAAAAATGGCATTTGCTAAATGTTCAAGGCTTATCAGCTTTTCGATTAACTCTTGCTTACTGAATTCCTCATATCTTTTCCACTCTCCTAATAATCCATTCTCATTTTAACTTGGCTTCTTATTATCTTACAACACAGACTTCATGAAACTTTTCTACTTGAAATACTACTTCTCCACCTTTTTAAAATCAACTGCTCGTGGTTTTGAATTTTGATGGGTACTTGTTGTGAGAGGATGATGCATGGACTTACTGGTCATACAAGTTTTAGCTCTTTTTTCCATTCTTGTCATTATTTATATCCTTTTGACTTCTTTCTTGAGAGTACCAAAGTTATCTATGTCAGTTTCGAAGATGGAGGGATTATTTTGTGACTTAGCTTATTGCCTCTTTTGCCAGATGAACCCTCTTTTTTGTCGATAAGCATGCATACTCCGTTATTTTATGTGATCGATTATAATCAATCAAATTATGATTCGTTCTCTCCTTCGAACCACCTACCGCTTCAGCAAAGAGCAACTCGCCTGGAGGGAGAAAAATAATATGCTTGAGTTTCTTATTTACGATCCTGAAGAGCAAGGAAAGATCCTGTATCTTATCGATTAAGAAGTGACATTCCCAGAACTAAAACAGAGGCATATTTTTCAGTAATACGATTTCACTCTTCCCTCTGGTGTTGATCCAGAAACCCCTGTTTTCACTTTATTAGCCAGAGAATAGAAACCTATCGAAATCAAAGTGAGCTTCAATGGTCAATAATACGTTCTGAGGAACCGATTTGCGTAATTTTGACAATATTTAGAGAGCCAGATCAACAATCAATTTACTAAACTCTAGCATCTAATCAGAGTATTTATCATAAACTTCTATAAATTTAGACTATCAACGATCATAAGAATATCTTGACGGGCCGATATCTTAGACTAGAGGCAGAAGCATATCTCAAATCAATGGGATTGAGCTCTAAAAAAACATTGACATAGGAGCTTAAAAATGAAATACTATCACATCTAGGAACAACCAACCAAATTCCAGCTCAAACTGAACTTGTTCGACTGAGATACAAACAAGATGCTCTTGAAAATAAGCTTCAAGAAACTCAATTTCTGATTGATGGCATGGAAAAATAAGCTGATCGACTACTCAACCTCTATAAGTTGGGTGTTATCGGGTTAACTAGTGCTCATCTGTTTGGTTTTGGCTACATGATATTTGGAGTTGAGTGGCTCGGATGGGATATCATCGAACCTTTGACTTATTCTGTTTTATGCCTGTATTCTCTTTTGGGAATGAGGTTTTATAGGAAATTTCAGAGGGACAGAAGCTAATAAACAATCCAATAAGCTCTGAGAAGATGGGCAATGAGACCTTCAAAACGGATTGCTCTCAATGAGCATAAAAAGAGATTCCTCCATGAGCAAAGATAATTGA
>Ga0100402_1007876_pt1 | contig 10175 bp, 9 predicted proteins | sample CryGeyme20150102_FD_80419 | JGI IMG/M metagenome (GOLD analysis project Ga0100402, IMG submission 80419) | Groundwater microbial communities from Crystal Geyser aquifers in Utah, USA - Crystal Geyser metaG 2015-0102 | ecosystem: Environmental > Aquatic > Deep subsurface > Groundwater | place...
AAAAAATTACCTTTTCTTATGTATTTAGAAAAACTGGAAATTCAAGGATTTAAATCTTTCGCCAATAAAAATAAATTAATTTTCTCAGGAATTTTAGACAATGAGAAGCGTGGTCTAACGGCTATCGTGGGACCTAACGGTTCGGGAAAATCTAATGTGGCTGATGCTGTTCGTTGGGCGCTTGGTGAGCAGAGTATTAAGAGCTTACGAGGCAAAAAAAGTGAAGATGTAATTTTCTCCGGCTCCGATCAAAAAAGCCAATTAAGTTTAGCTGAGGTGTCTTTATTTTTAAATAATGAGGAAGCGGTTAGTAAAAATTCAAAAAAATCTGAACCTTCAGAAAAAGATAATAATCTTGATCAAATAATTGCTAGTTGCGCCGAAATTGTAATTACGCGTCGCTTATTTCGTAATGGTGATGGTGAATATTTACTTAACGGAAATCGTGTTCGTTTATCAGACATTCAGATGTTGCTTGCCAAAGCAAATTTTGGTCAGAAAACTTATAGCGTTATTGGACAAGGAATGGTAGAAAATTTTTTAAGTTCTAGCGCGGCTGAAAGAAAAGATTTTTTTGACGAAGCAACCGGAGTTAAACAATTCCAAATTAAGCGTGACTCGGCTTTAAATAAGTTGGAGGCAAGTTACGAGAATCTTCAACAGGTCGACATGCTCTTAGTCGAAATCAGACCGCGTCTTAAAAGCTTAACTAGACAAGTAGAAAAATTAAAACGCCGTGCCGATATTGAAACTGAACTTAAAAAAACACAATTTAATTATTACGGTTTCTTATGGCAGGATATTAACAATAAATTAAACGTTTTTAACGCCCAATTTTTAGATTTAGAAAAAATAAGAATTGAGAAAGACAAAAAATTAGAAAAATTAGGAGAAGAATTAAATAAAATTAGAACTACTGATAACTTTCGAGAAATAAATGAATTACAACCACGTCTTAGAGATTTAGAAAGTCAAAAAGGATTGTATCAAAAAAAATTATCCAAGCTTCAGGCAGAATTAGAGGTTCAACTAGAGACTCAAGGGCAATTTGATGTATCTTGGTTGAATAACAAGGCCGGAGAACTAGAGGCTGAGGTTGAAAAGATCGCTTTAGAGATTAATTCTCTTGAAAAAAGTCGCCCCAAGCTAGAAGAAGAATCTTTATTAAACAAACTACAAGAAACTAACAAAGAAATCTCAAGTGGCGAAGAAGTAAGAAGAACTATCAATCGCTTAGACAATGAGAAGTTTAATTTCAATAAACAAATTTCTCGCTTGGAAGCGGTTTTGGAGGCCAATTTAGAAGCTCAAGGACAATTTGATGTATCTTGGCTAAATAATAAACAGGAAGAATTAAATTTAGAATTTAAAAAAATAAGCATTGCTACTCAAGAGTTAACTCAAGACAACAACCGAGAAAATAGTCAGAAACTTCAAGAAAATTTAAATAATATTCAACAAGAATTAGTTGGCTTAAACAAGGAATTAGCAGATATTAATAATCAAATAAAACTAGCAGCTAAATCAAACAGTAAAGATGAAAAAATTAGTCGTCTAATTGAAGATTTTCTAAATAAACTAGATGGTATAAACTCAACCGTTAATTTAGAGGAGGCTAAAAAATTAATTCTAGAAGCAAAGCAAGATTTTAAAACTAAAATTAAAGAAACCTTAACTGGCGAAAGCGATGAAGACGCTAAACGCATTCAAGAAATTCAAAAGACTATCATTGAGCTGACCGAAAAAAGACAAGCAGTTAACGAGCATTTAAACGATGAGCGTTTACGGTTATCTACTATTAACGAACGCTTGCGCTTAACCGAAGAAAAGAAGATTGAAATTCAAAGAGAGTTAGCTGATATTAAATTGAAGTTAGAAAAAGCAGAAATAAAGTTTGATGCTGGAAAAATAGAAGATGAAAAGTCAATCATAAATAAAAAATTAATTGAAACGGAAAAAGAAATAAAAAATCTAGAAGCTTCCTATGATGGCGCGGCCTGGCAAGAGAAAAAACAATCGCTCTTAGAGCAACTACAGACTTGCCGCTTAAAAGATTCAGCAATTACTGAGCGTCTTAAATTATTAAAAGATAAACACAGTCAAACTGAAAATGAATTAATAGAAATTAAAAATAAAATTGCTAAGAGTCAGGTGAAGTTTGATGCAACAGGAATAGAGCAGGAAAAAACAGAATTAAACCGCTTATTAGAAGCTGTTTCCCAAGAAATAACCGATTTAACAGCTCGGCTAGAAGGCCTTAACCAAGCAAAGGAAAAAGAAAAAGGGCTAATGTTTGAGTGCCAAAAAAATATTCAAGCCCTTCAAGAAGATATAAATGAAGTCGCCTCTAAACTCATCAGTTTAAAGATAGAGGCGACTCGACAAGAAACTAGATTGGAAGATTTAGAAAATAATATTCGTAACGACGAATTAACTGTTAGCGAAATTAAAAGTTATAAAGTCGAAGGTGGAGCTGAAGATTTGCCTTATTGGCAAAAGGTTTTAATTAATAGTAAAAATCAGTTAGAACAAATTGGCGGCCTAGATCCAGAAATTGAAAAAGAATATGAGGAAACAAAAACTCGTTACGACTTTTTAAGCCACCAAACAGACGATTTAAATAGAGCCGTTAAATCTTTAGAACAAATAATCTCAGAATTAGACGCTAATATTAAAGCCCGCTTCGATCAAGAATTTAAAATTATTTCCGAAAAGTTTAACGATTATTTTCAAATTTTATTTAATGGCGGATCAGCTAAAATAACAAAAATTTTAGTTGAAGACTTGGAAAAAGAAGACGCCAAAAATAATAATAAAAATGAAAATGCAGACTCAGGATTAAGTAGTGCTGAAATAGAAATGAAGCGCATGCAAGAAGAGAAAATGAAAAAAATTAAATTCCTAAAAAAATATAATGCCGTTGGTTTGGCGGGAATTGAAATTCAAGCGATACCTCCGGGCAAAAAGATTCAAACTGTAACTATGCTTTCTGGTGGTGAAAGAGCCTTAACTGCCATTGCTCTTATCTGCGCCATTATTAGCGCCAACCCTTCGCCATTCGTTGTTTTAGACGAAGTAGATGCGGCTCTTGATGAATCTAACTCGGAACGCTTGGCCAGGATTCTTGATGATTTATCAAACAAAACTCAATTCATTGTTATTACTCATAACCGCGCCTCTATGCGTCGTGCTAGTATTTTATATGGCGTTACTATGCAAGCTGACGGGGTTAGTAAATTGTTAAGTGTTAAAATTGATGAAATCCAAAATAACGAAAAAAGTTTAGAATAATTTTAAGCCGATTTTAGTCTTCGTGAGATATAATAAAGCTACTCCCAAAGAGTGGTTTTATTTTTTATAAATTAAAAAATGTCTAATAAAATATTATCAGCGGTTATTATCGGCTTGACGGCAGAAATTGTAGAAATAGAAGCGGCTCTTGGCGGTGGTGATTTTGGACTAATAACAATCGTGGGTTTACCAGACGTCGCTGTTTCTGAGGCTAAAGAAAGAGTTAGGAGCGCAATTTTAGCCAGCGGCTTTGAATTTCCTAAAAGAAAAATTACTATTAATTTAGCACCGGCTGATTTAAAAAAGAGCGGACCAATTTATGATTTACCTATAACTATTAGTATCTTGGCTTTGAAATATAAGTTTAATTTTAATTTTTCTGATTGTTTATTTGTCGGGGAACTTTCTTTAAGCGGTGAGGCAAGAAAAATAAAAGGTGCTCTTTTACTAGTGATTGCGGCTAAAGAAGCGGGATTAAAAAATATTTTCCTCCCCGCTGAAAACGCTAATGAGGCTAACCTGGTATCTGGCTTACAAATTTTTCCGGTTAAAACTCTAAATCAATTAATTAATCATTTTTTAGAAAAAGAGTTAATCATCCCGGTTACGAGGCAGATGCTAAAAATTAAAAATAATTTTTCTATAAGTCTAGATGATATTTACGGACAGGAAAAAGCCAAGCGTGCTTTAGAGATTGCTATAACCGGTGGTCATAATATTTTATTAACCGGTCCGCCTGGGTCAGGCAAAACTATGTTAGCAAAAGCGGCCATCAGTATATTGCCGCCACTGTCTAGTAGAGAAATTTTAGAAATATCTAAAATATACAGTGCAGCCGGTAACCTCATTTCAGATTATAAACTCGGAAACCTGCCAATAACTGAAAGACCTTTTCGGTCACCCCATCACAGTGCTTCGGCCTCCGCTTTAATTGGTGGCGGACAAAAATGTCGACCAGGAGAAATAACTTTAGCTCATTTAGGTGTTTTATTTTTAGACGAGTTCCCTGAATTTTCCCGCTACGCTCTAGAAAGTTTGCGCCAACCCTTAGAAGATGGGGTCATTACTATCAGTCGCGCGGCCGGCAATTTAAAATTACCAGCGCGTTTTATGCTAATTGCCGCTATGAACCCTTGTCCTTGTGGTCTTCAGGGGTTAAAAGGAAAAACTTGTGTCTGTTCCCCTGAAAAAGCAAAAAGATATAGACAAAAAATATCCGGCCCGATTTTAGATAGAATTGATTTACATGTAGAAGTAATTAATTTAGGTCCTCAGGAATTAGACAGTGCTAAAACATTAAATAATTCAGAATTAATACGAAATCGTATTCAAAAAGCTAGACTAAAACAAAGTCAAAGACTACCTAAACTTTTCCCGTCACTTAACGCGCTTATTCCTTCGAAAATGATAAAAAATATTTGCCAGCTCGGTATAGTTGAAAATGATTTGATAAAAATGGCTGTTAAAAATTTAGATTTATCAAATCGGTCTTATTTTAAAATTCTAAAAATTGCTAGGACTATCGCTGATTTAGAAAATAGTGAATCAGTCTTAGAGTCGCATCTAGCAGAAGCCTTACAATACCGGCCTCGCTTCTAAATAATTACTTTGAATTATCAGTTATTTTTTGTTATAATGGAGTCAAACAAACTAGCTAACATTATGTTCAAAAAAATAACAACACTAACTCTATTAACCGTCTTTTTAATGACCGCCGGATTCGGCTGTAAAGTTAAAGATAGGGCAACTACGGCGGCTATTGAGCCTATAACTTTAACTTACTGGCGCGTATATGATGGCGTAGATGCTTTTGATGAAATTATTACAAATTATCAGCTTTTACACCCCTTTATCCGTATAGACTACAGAAAATTGCGTTATGAAGAATATGAAAATGAACTTTTAAATGCCTTGGCTGAAGATCGTGGTCCAGATATGTTTTCTATTCACAATACTTGGATTAGAAAATACCAGTCTAAGATAACGCCAATGCCAGAAACAACGACCATCGCCTATATGGTTAGCACGGGAACAATAAAAAAAGAGGTTTTACCTGAGCTCAGAACTATTCGCAGTTTAACTCTCAAAGAGGTTAGGGATAATTTTGTTGATGTTGTAGGGCGAGATGTTATTCTAGACGACAGCAAGGTTTATGGTTTACCCTTATTTGTTGACACCTTGGCAATGTTTTATAATAAAGATTTATTAAACAATGCCGGTATCAGTGAGGCACCAAAATATTGGAATCGAGAATTTTTACAAACCATCAAAAAATTAACTAAGCAAGATGCCAAGAAAGGTTTAATTCAATCAGGCATCGCTATGGGTGGCAGCGAAAATATTGAAAGATATAGTGATATTTTAGCAACTTTAATGATGCAAAATGGCGCCACGATGATAAACGACAACAATCAAGTTACTTTCCAAGCTATTCCAGAATTTGCCAAAGATACGGGCTATAACCCCGGTCTTGAAGCTTTAAGGTTTTATACTGATTTTGCTAATCCGACTAAGGAATCATATGCCTGGAACAATGAAATGGATAATTCTTTAAATATGTTTATTAACGGTAACCTTGCTTTAATGTTTGGTTATTCCTATCACATTCCATTAATTAAAGCTGGTGCTCCAAAATTAAATTTTTCAGTAGCTAAATTTCCGCAAATTGAAGGCACTCCTCCAACAAATATCAACTTTGCAAATTACTGGGTTGAGACTGTGTCTAAAAAAAGTAAACATTCAGATGAGGCTTGGGACTTTATTCAATTTATCACTAAGGCTGAGCAAGCTAAAACTTATTTAGAGAAGACTCAAAAACCGACAGCTTTACGCGTCTTGATAGCCGAACAAAGAAACGATGATGAAATTGGTGTTTTTGTTGATCAGGCACTAACGGCTAAAAGCTGGTATCGCGGTAACAATGTTCAAGCGGCTGAGTCAGCCATCAAGGAAATGATTAATGCTGTTGTTAACAATACTAGCGATAAACTACAAAGCATCATCGGTACAGCCGCCGCCAAAGTCCAACAAACTATTAATTAAGATTATATGTATAAAAAAATTATTGCCGTCTTAGTCTTGTCTCTAATATTTATAGGTGGCTTACAGCTGGTAGGTGCCGCTGGGCTAGTGCCAGATGCAAGCGGTACTGCCTCGTGCAAAGGCAGCGCAACTTATTGCGGTGATTATACTCTTAGTGACTTTATGCAAATTGCCATTTTAGCTTCACAGTGGATACTAGGAATAGTCGGCTCACTTTCTCTAGTGATGTTTATCTACGGCGGATTTATGTTTCTTATTTCTTCCGGCTCTAGCGATAAAATTGGACAAGCAAAAAAAATAATTATTGCGTCTGTTATTGGCCTACTTATTGTTTTCTCTAGCTATCTAATTATTAAATTTGTCCTTGAAAGCTTAGGTGTTAATAATGCATATCAATTTGGACCGACATCGACAATTATAAAATAACTTAACAATGATGGTTCATTTTACCCCAAAAAGATTGGCAACAGAAGATAGTTTGGGTGAAGAATTAAGAAGGCTTAGAACTTTTAAAAATCTAAAGATAGAAGAGGTTGCTCAAAGATTAAGCATCAGGAGTCAATATTTATTAGACATCGAAGAAGAAAATTTTAACGCTCTCCCTGCTGGCTTGTATGGTAAAAATTTTCTTAAAAAATATGCGGATTTTCTTGGAGCTGACAAAGAATTGGTAAATAAGTTTCTGCAAGAAATAAGCGAAGATGATTTGGAAAATAATCCCTTTTCTCAGAAGATTCTTAAAAAAAATAAATTTTTAATTTTTCCCAAAATTATCAGGAATACTTTAATCGGGTTAGGGGTTCTTATCTGCTTTCTTTATTTGATATTCTATTTTAAACGAATTGTTTTACCGCCAGAATTAATAATAATTAACCCTGAGAGAAATTTAATGATTAAAGAGTCCTCGATTATAATTTCTGGAGAAACAGAAAAGGAGGCCGAGGTAAAGATTAACGGAGAATTGGTTCTAAATAACACTGATGGCCAATTTTCTCAACTTGTGAATTTAAAAAAAGGTGTAAATACTCTTAATATCAGTGCTAAAAAGAAGTATAGTCAAGAAAATAACGTCATCCGACAAATCTTAGTAGAATAAATATAAACTTATGTTAGAGATTAAAAAAACCGCCCTATTTGACATTAGTGCAATTTTGAATAAAATAGCAATAAGGGAGAGACAGACAGTGGCTGAGCTTGGTTGTGGAAATTTTGGGTTTTTCACTTTCCCCTTGGCCCGCCTAGTTGGTCGCTCTGGCAAAGTTTATGCTGTTGATCTAATAAAATCGACGTTAACTGAAATCAAAGATAGGGCGACTAAAGAAAATCTGCCACAAATAATTCCTATCTGGAGCAATCTAGAGATATTTAAAGCAACTAAAATAGAAACCGAAAGCTTGGATAGTGCGCTCTTAATTAATGTTTTACATCAATCAGAAAAAAGAGCAGAAATAATTAGAGAGGCTTACCGAATGTTAAAACGTAATAGCCACCTATTGATAGTTGATTGGAGTGGCGCCGACTCTCCTCTAGGGCCTAAGCCAGAAAAAAGATTAAAGTTAGAATCGCTAAAGCCTGCCGTTAAAAAATTAGGCTTTGATATTCAAGAAGAGTTTCAAGCCGGTCCTTATCATTACGGACTCTTATTAATTAAATTATAATCAGCTTATCTACACTACCAACGATAGGCCAAACAAAAAAAGAATATGAAAAACCTTTTTACCTGGAAGTATTGGTTTACAGTTAACCCAGAACCATTAACCACTCTCGCTTTTAAGCTTTTGCTCGTAGTCATGATAGTTCTAATTATCGGAGCAATTATTACTGCTATTTATAAAAGCCGCAGTAGCGTATACCGCGGTGCTTTGAAAAAAATGTATAATTTCTCTGCTTCTAACTTTATAGTTGGCTTAGTTATTCTTTTTTTCCATTATGAAAACGTCCCCTTCTTCACTGCCCGAATCTGGTTAGGTGTTTGGTTGTTAGAAATGATTATTTGGAAATTTTTTATTTTTAAAGACTTAAAAAATATTCCTAAAAAGAAAAAAGCAAGAGAGCTGGAAAAAGAAATGAAAAAATACCTTCCCTAAAAAATAAGTATCAATTTTTATAAAAAATAAGGCCTCAATTGAGGTCTTATTTAATAATATGGATAAAAAAACTATTGGTCTTTTTGGTGAGGACTTGGCTGATAACTATTTAACCAAAAAAGGCTACCAAATAATAGCGCGCAATTATAGAATTGGGCATTTAGAAATAGATTTAATTGCTTCAAAATCTAATCATTATTTTTTATTTGAAATAAAAACTCGCTCTAACAAATTAGCAACTTTATCAAGCCCCATCAACCAACAACAACAAAAACGTTTAAAAAAAGCGGCCGTCCTTTACGCCGCTAGTAATAATTTAAATTTTGATTTAATTCATTTTGACCTACTCTTAATAATAGTTGAACGGGAAAATAAAAAAATAATTATTAAGCATTACGCAGATATTTTTTAATACTCATAAGTCGTTTACGAAAACTCAAAATCTTATAAATAAAAGACCAACTGTCTTGTAAAACATTAACATTACTTTTTTCTTTTCCTTGACGATTTTCTCGCCAAACAACAGGGATTTCTTTAATTTGTAAACCAGCTAATACCGATAAGATAACGAGCTCGGTATCAAAAAACCAAAAATCATCTTCTAAAAATTTATCTATTTTATAAAAAGCATCTCGTCTAATAGCCTTAAATCCACACTGTAAATCGCTTTTGTTATGACTTAAAATAAACTGAGAAAAAAGGGCGTAACTCTTAGAAATTATTCCACGCTGCCAAGAACGTTCAGCTGTTGCCCCCTTTATAAACCGGGAGCCAATTACTAGGTCAGCTTGTTTATGTAAAATAGGTTCTAATAATAATTCTAGACCTGAAAGAGAAACCGCTAAATCAGCATCCATAAAAACTAAAATATCCGCTTGGCTTTGACGCCAACAAGCCTTAATCGCCCTACCCTTACCAGGCTCGATAATATTTAAACAATCTATTTTATTAGGTAAATTCTCTTTTAACTTACACAGTACATCAAAAGAATCATCATTGGAGCCATTAACCACGCCTACTATTTTCCAATCGTAATCCAAATTTAAGCCTTCTAAATAAGCAATTACTTTTAAGATATTAACTTCTAAAACTTTGGCCTCGTTTCTTATTGGTAAACAAAAATCGACTTTCATATAAATAGTTTATTTTAAAAACTAAAAGTTCTAACATAAATTCGAGAAACTTCATCCTCATAAACAACCTTCCAGTCAGAAGCTTCATCTAAATAATCTTTTAACCTATTAACAGTAATTAAGTCCTCATCTTTAATCATAAAGACTACTTTTTCCCACCTTTTAGCCTTTACTGGCTTATCTTTAATTTTAATTAAAACCGCTCCGATGTTGTATTCCTTAAGCTTAATCTCGGGACTAGAATCGGTATCAAAAAAACTATAATATTCTTGAATAAATGTTTTTCCAGCGAACTCAACTTGCGGTAAGCGACCATCAATAAATATTTTTTTACTTGGTAGCTCATGAATTAAAAAACCACCCCAGCCATAACTGTTAAAAAGATGGCTATTTAAATATTGAGGATTGTTATCTAAAAAATCGATGGCGGCACAAGGATAATTATTACAAAAAGCATTGAAAGGGCTGCTAACTGGTTTTATTTCTGAAATTTCAAAAATAATAACAAGGGCTAAACAAATAAATATTAAATGTTTTATCCATTTGTAATATACATCTTTAATAATCGGAGTATCTATAAATAAGCGACCATAAGCTTCCATCATAAAACCGAAAGAAGCAA
>Ga0100402_1007889_pt1 | contig 10161 bp, 6 predicted proteins | sample CryGeyme20150102_FD_80419 | JGI IMG/M metagenome (GOLD analysis project Ga0100402, IMG submission 80419) | Groundwater microbial communities from Crystal Geyser aquifers in Utah, USA - Crystal Geyser metaG 2015-0102 | ecosystem: Environmental > Aquatic > Deep subsurface > Groundwater | place...
AGACCCAATACTCTCAAAACGTTCAATATACAAAAATCCCCGCGGGGTGGAGCAGCCCGGTAGCTCGTCAGGCTCATAACCTGAAGGTCACAGGTTCAAATCCTGTCCCCGCAACCAAATCTATAAAGCAAAACAAACGCTTAGCCTATGGTATCTTTATACCACAGGCCTTTCCGCGTTTTACGTCAACACCACGTCAACACCACAACAGAAAAACAGCATTCGCGTGCACTGGCGTGCATTGGGCCGCATTCGGCAGCATTCGCGGGCAATCGGCTCCGACAAAATGTCCGTTGACGCCCCCTTTTGCGTTTACCTTATTCGATAAGGGTGGATTGCAATGCTGCCCTGTAGAGCCGATGTTACCGTTAAAGATAAATTTCCTTGAGTGCAGCCCAGTTCGCCGCTATCTTTACCGAAAAAGGTAAGGTGGCGAAGATGGTCGATGATGCCGAGAAAAAGTTGCTGGCGGATGTCGGCTACCGGATCCGCGAGACCCGGACCGCGCAGGGTTTGAGCCTTGAACAGCTGGCGCGGCTGACTGGTATCAGCGCACCTGCCTTGTCCCTGATCGAAACTGGCAAACGCGATCCGCGGCTGACGACGCTAAAGCGGATCGCTGATGCATTGCGTGTGCCTCCCGCGACGTTGATCGCGGACGACTCTGACACCCCTGACGCCAGCGCTCCGGCACCATCCGGGGGCTATGATCTCGGAGAGTATCAGTGACCACCTCCGTTCCTATATGGTTTGACGGCCTCGCGGTGGGGCAGGTCGATGTTACGGCTGATGGATCTCTCTCTTTGCGATATGCTGAGCGATGGCTGCAGACGGCCGGGGCCTTCCCCTTGTCTGTCACCATTCCGCTGCGTGCCGATCCCTATCCCTCTGATGTCATCTCCCCCTGGCTGGCGAACCTCTTGCCAGAGGAAGAACAGCTTCACGTTCTGACTCGATCTCTCGGCCTCGATCAGGCAGATGTTCTGGCCGTACTGGCAGAGATCGGAGGCGACACGGCCGGCGCTCTGTCCTTCGGCGCTGCGACGGATCGCGCGCTATGGGCCTATGCGCCGCTCACGACCTTCTATGACACGGCCGACCCGCATCAGGCGCTCGAGCGCCACTTTGAGGATCTCGGTCGCCGGCCGTTTCTGGTTGGCGAGGAGGGCGTGCGCCAGTCGCTCGCGGGTGGCCAGAAGAAGACGGCGCTGGCCGTGCTGGGCCCGGACGGAGCGCCTGTTCTTCGTCTGCCACAAGATGACGACGTTCTTGCCATCCCTCTCAATGGCGCCCCCTCCACCTTGATCGTGAAGCCCGACAATTCCAACCTTCCCGGCATCACCGAAAACGAGGTCTGGTGTCTGCGTATGGCGCAGGCGATCGGTATCGATGCTGCACAAGTGACGATCCTCCAGTCGTCAAAACGGACAGCGATCGGTGTGCTGCGCTATGATCGCAGGATCGGGCGTAGCGGCCAGCTTCTGCGCCTGCACCAAGAAGACTTCGCGCAGGCCAATGGCCTGCCTCCGGGGCGGAAGTATGAGCGCGGCACGTTGCGCGGGCTCGACCTCAAAGCCCTGCTGGAAACCGGTCGCCATGTCAGCGCAACCGATGCACTGGCGCTGCTCGATCAGGTCATCTTGAACATCCTCGTCGCCAACACCGACGCGCATGCGAAGAACTATTCCCTGATCCTGCCGGTGGGCGGTAGCCCGCGTCTCGCGCCGCTTTATGATGTCTCGACGGTGCTGTCCTGGCCCCATGTCGTAAAGACCTACGCTCAATCCATCGACGGCAAGAAGCGACGCCCGGACACGATTTCTGGGCGGCACTGGGAAGCCCTCGCGCGGGAGGTTGGGTATCGTCCAACCGATGTGAAGCACCGTGTCCAGCAGATCGTCGATGCGCTGGTGGCGAACAGAGCGAAGATCACGGAGGAGGTGGCAGCCCTGCCCGGCGCGACTGAAGGCTATGTCATGCAGACCGCGGAAGCTGTCGAGAGAAATGCCCTGCGCATGGCGGGGAGGCTTTGATGCGTACGCCGCGCGCCTCACGAGGCCCCCCCACCGGTGCTCGCGCGATCGGTGGAGCGCGCGGCCTTCAGAGTGCGCGATCCCTGATCGGATCAGCCACGCTTGACCCAATGCGCTGCGACGGATCAAATAGACTAATAATTTGAATAACATCACCGGTAGCACCCTGTCAGAGATCGTCCAACAGCCCGACCCGTTCTTGAAGACCTGTGTGTCTGTTGACATCGAGGTCGATCCGAGGACAGCGCGTGTGTTCGACCTGGCCGCCGTTCACTGCACGAAGGCTGAGCCAATTCGCGGCCAGAAGGGCGGCGTGGCATCCGCGCTGGATAGGCTGGAGGCCGCTCTGGGAGATGCGCGGCATCTGATCGGCCACAACATTCTGCGCCATGACCTGCCGCATCTGGCCTCTCTGCGCCCGCGGCTGGCGCAGCTTGCGCAGGCGCCCATTGACACGCTCTGGCTCAATCCGCTCGCTTTTCCGCGCAACCCTTACCACCATCTGGTCAAGCACTACCACGACGGGCGGTTGCTGTCGGGCCATGTCAACGACCCCGAAGCGGATGCGCGGCTTGTCTTTGATGTGCTGAGCAACCAGCTGGGCGCCTTTCGTGCCCTGAATGCGCAATCACCCGATGCCGTTGCCGCCTATCACTTCCTCACATCGCGTGGGGAAAATGACACCGGCTTCGGCGCGCTGTTTCAGTATGTGCGCGGGGCTGATGTGCCACCTGCTAATCAGGCGCGCCAAGCGATCAGGCGGCTGCTTGACGGGCAGACCTGTGCCCCGGCGCTCGAAGCAGTTTTAGATGAAATAGCGTCCACCACCATGGGTTGGCCACTCGCCTATGCGCTGTCATGGATATCTGTTGCAGGCGGGGATTCAGTCATGCCGCCCTGGGTGCGGATGCAGTTTCCGGGTGCCGCGCGCATGGTGAAACGCTTGCGTGACACGGGCTGCGATGCGCCGGACTGCGCCTGGTGCCGCGAGAAGGGCGACCCGGTCAAAGCGTTGTCGCGGTGGTTCGGCTTTGACGCCTTTCGCCCTGTGCCGGTGGATGCTGATGGGCGCCCCTTGCAGGAACGCATCGTCGACGAGGGGATGCGCGGCAAGAGTATACTTGGCATCCTGCCCACCGGGACGGGGAAATCCGTCTGCTACCAGATCCCGGCGCTGGCCAAGTTTGATCGGACCGGTGCGCTGAGCGTCGTCATCTCGCCGCTTGTCGCCCTGATGGCCGACCAGGTGGCAGGGATGGAGCGCTCGGGCATTTCCTCGGCCGTCACGGTGAACGGGATGCTCTCATTGCCCGAGAGGCAGGACGCGCTGGAAAAGGTGCGCATGGGCGAGGCTGCGATGCTGCTGATCTCGCCGGAACAGCTCCGCAGCGTCGGTGTGCGATCCGTGCTCGCGCAGCGCGAGATCGGTCTCTGGGTGCTGGATGAGGCGCATTGTGTCTCGAAATGGGGGCATGATTTCAGGCCCGACTATCGCTACATCGCGCGGTTCATCAAGGAAACCGCAGGCGATGCGGACCCCGCCCCCGTGATCTGTCTGACCGCGACTGCGAAGCCCGAGGTCGTGCGCGATATCCGTGACCATTTCCAGCAGCGGCTCGGGATGGAGCTGTTGTTGCTAGATGGGGGTGCATCTCGGACAAATCTGAGTTTCGAGGTCCGTGAAACGGGGAAGCGCACCAAGCTGGCTGACATTCTTGAGGTCATCGAACAGCGCTTGCCGCCAGAGGGCGTCTCTGGCGCCGTGGTCTATTGCGCGACACGCAAGGCGACCGAGGATGTGGCGCAGTTCCTGCAAGGGCAGGGCCTTTCGGCGGAACGCTACCATGCCGGGCTGACGCCCGACGAGAAGAAGACCATTCAGGAAAGGTTCCGGATCGGTGAGTTACGGGTGATCGCGGCGACCAATGCGTTCGGGATGGGGATCGACAAGCCGGATATCCGGCTGGTCGTGCATGGCGACATTCCCGGCTCGCTCGAGAACTACCTGCAGGAGGCAGGCCGCGCCGGTCGCGACCGGGACCATGCAAATTGCGTTCTTCTGTTTGCGGCCGATGATGTTGAACGACAGTTCCAGCTTTCTGCGCGCTCGCGCCTCGCCCGGCACGAGATCGGTGCCATCCTGAAGGCCGTGCGGCGCATGGATGCCCGGACGCGCAGCACAGGCACTGTGGTTGCGACCGCAGGTGAAATCGTGCGCAACGAGCAGGATCGGGAGTTTCAGCGTGAAAGCGCCACGGATGATACGCGGGTCAAGACAGCGCTGTCCTGGCTGGAAGAAGCGAAACTGCTGACCCGAGAGGAAAACCGCGTGCAGGTTTTCCCGTCCTCGCTGAGGGTCCGCAGCATCGATGAGGCCAAGGTTCTGCTGGACAGGGCGCAGATCACGGGCATGCGGCGCACACAGTTGATGGACATTGTCCGCCACTTGATCAACGCGCCGCCCGATGAGGGTATCTCCACGGATGAGTTGACCGGGATAAGCGGGCTGACCGGTGGGCAGCTGACCAAGGCGCTGGCCGATCTCGAAGCGCTGGGGATTGCGCGCAACGACACCGCTGTGACGGTCTTTGTGCATCATCATGGTCCTGACAGTTCGCTCAAGCGGTTGGGACAGGCGATGCGACTGGAAACCGACCTTATTGCCCTGCTGCGCGAAGAGGCACCTGACGCTGACGAACAAATCAGCACTCCCTTGAACCTGCAACTGGCCTCTCAGAAGCTGCGCGACGACGGGCACAGCCATGTGCGCCCCGATGTGGTTGAGAAGCTGCTGCGCGGCATGGCGCGCGATGGTCGTGACCTTGATGGTGGCAAGGGCAATCTGCGTCTGCGCAAGGTTTCGCGTCACACACTCTTCGTGGCGTTGCAACGCTCATGGCGGGTGATCGAACAGTCAGCCGCCCTGCGCCAACAGGCGGGCGAAGCACTGGTCGAGCATCTGCTGGGCCGCCTGGAGAAAGGCCAGCGCGGCAAGGACCTTCAGGTCGAGACGACATTGGGCGATATGCTAGCCAGCCTGTCCGGCGATGCGTTCCTGCGCGGTCAGGTCAGGGAAATGACGCGGCTGATGGACCGCGCGTTGCTGTGGCTGCACGAGCAGGATGTGGTGACGCTTGGGAAGGGGCTGACTGTCTTCCGACCTGCGATGACGGTACAGCTTGCCGCCGGAAAGGGACAATTCCTGGTCAAGGATTTCGCGCCCCTGCAAGAGCATTACGAGGAACAGACTGTCCAGACCCATGTCATGGCCACCTATGCCGAGGCGGGGCTCGCCTCGATGCAGGATGCGATGCGCCTGTCAGAGGATTATTTTACTCTGGATCAAGAAGCATTCATGGGTCGCTGGATGAAAGGCAGAACCACAGAGGTCAAGCGCCAGACAACCGGCAAGTCGTGGGCCGCCGTTGTCGAGGCATTGGACAACCCGGTTCAACAAAAGATCGTGGCCGATGATCGAGATGCGACCAATGTGCTGGTACTGGCCGGGCCGGGTTCGGGCAAGACGCGGGTGCTGGTGCATCGCATCGCCTATCTGATCCGGGTCCGGCGCGAGGATCCGCGCAGCATTCTTGTGCTCAGCTATAACCGTCATGCCGCAGTCGAAATCCGGGCGCGGCTCAGGCATCTCGTGGGTGACGAGGCTTATGGCGTGACGGTTTCCACCTGCCACGCGCTGGCCATGCGGCTTGTGGGGGCGAGCTTCGCTGGCTCGCAGGCTGAAAGCCACGATTTTGATAACGTTGTCATGGAAGCCGTGCGGCAGTTGACCGGCGAAGGGCTCAGCAAGACCGAGGCCGAAGCCCAGCGCGAGACGCTGATTCAGGGGTATCGCTGGATCCTTGTGGATGAGTATCAGGATGTCGGGCCCCAGGAGTATGCGCTGATAGCAGCAGTAGCCGGGCGGACGATTGAGGATGAAGACCTTCGCCTGAGTCTTTTTGCTGTAGGGGATGACGATCAGAACATCTATGCCTTTTCCGGTGCCTCGATCCGATACATCCGTCAATTCGAACAGGACTACCGGGCAAAGCCAGAATATCTTGTCGAGAATTACCGCTCCACCAGTGCCATCATCGAGGTGTCGAACACGGTGATTTCCGGCGCGAGCGAGCGGATGAAACGCGGCCATGACATTATGATCGACCGCAAGCGGCGCAATGAGCCGGCAGGCGGGATGATGAAAAAATGCGATCCGGTCGGGCAGGGGCGTGTTCAACTGCTGCATTGCCCGCCAAGTGACCGGGCGCAGGCTGTAGCAGCGATCGGCGAGTTGCAGCGTCTGGCCGCGCTGGAAGAGGGGTGGAACTGGTCGCGCACGGCGATCATCGCGCGCAACTGGCGGCAGCTGATCCCGGTGCGCGCCTATGCCGAGGGGCAGGGCATTCCGGTCGAAATGGCCAATGAAAACACGCCCAGCCTCTGGCGTATGCGAGAAATGCGCCTGTTCATCGAGGCGATCGGTCGCGACCGGACCCGCCTGCTGAACGTGACCGATCTGTTGGAGATTGCGAATACACTGCCGCGCAACCGTTGGTCTGACCTGGTCGCCGAGGGCATCGCCGCGCTGGCACAGGAGATCGGAGTGGGCGCGGTATCGGTTCCCGATTTAATTGAGTGGTTCGGTGAATGGGCGCGCGATGCGCGCGGCGAGCAGCGGGGGCTACTGCTGATGACCGCGCACCGCGCCAAGGGCTTGGAATTCGATGATGTGGTGATCCTGAACGGCGGATGGGACCACCCATCAGATAACGAGGATGTCGACGCGCCCCGACGGCTTTTTTATGTTGCGATGACCCGCGCCCGCCGTAGCCTTGCTGTGATGACGCAAGGCGGGCATGCCTTTGTTCCTGCCAATGGGGTCAACATCCTGCGGCGCGAAGCAGCGGCTCTGGACCTGCGCGATCTGCCGCCGGAACGGCACTATATCCTGCCCGAGCTTGGACAGGTGTTCATTGATTGGGCCGGGCGATTGCCTGCGCGCGACCGCAGTGTCCAGGCGATCGAGCAAGCGCAGGTCGGTGCCCCTGTGACCATCTCGCAAATGCACGGGCGCTGGTTTGTGACGGACAGACAGGGGCGGCGATTGTCTGCAATGCGGGGTGATTGGGCTGTGCCATCAGGACGACGGATCGTTTCTGCTCGGGTCGGGGCAATAGTGACGCGCCACGCGCATGAGAGTGGCGAGGAACATCGGACAAAGCTCAACCGAGAGCTTTGGGAAGTCGTTTTACCCGAGATAGTGCTGGAGTGAACGACATTGCCTCAGGGGTATTCTTTGCCTCGGAATTTGTTTTGATGCGAGCTATGCTGATTTTATGAATTTCGCATTCTACGACCTTGAAACCACCGGCATCTCACCCGCTTTCGATCAGCCCCTGCAATTTGCGGCCATTCTGACCGATGGTGAATTCAGGGAGATCGAGCGGGTCAATCTGCGTTGTCGCATCGCGCCGCACATCATTCCCTCGCCATGGGCTCTGGCGGTCACCGGTGTGCGTCCGGTGCAGCTGGTGGATCCCGCGCTGCCGACGCTCTTCGACTTCACACAAGAAATCGGTGCGCTGATAGAGCGCTGGTCGCCCGCGATCTGGACGGGGTTCAACAGCATTCGCTTTGACGAGGAGATGCTGCGCCAGGCCTTCTATCAGAACCTGCAGCCCGATGTATTCGCGACCCAGTTCAACGGCAACACGCGCTTCGACGTGCTGACCGCACTCTATGCCGTCTGGTATCGTCAGCCCGAACTGTTCGAGTGGCCCATGGATCCCGATGGCCGGGTGCGCTTCAAGCTGGACCGCATCGCGCCGTTGAACGGGTTTGCGGCGCACAATGCGCACGATGCGCTCGGCGACGTCGAGGCGACGATCCACATCGCCCGCCAGATCGCCCAGCGTGCTCCGGAACTCTGGTCGGAGCTGCTCGTCAACCGCGACAAGGGTCATGTCCAGGCCAGCCTATCGACGTTTCAGCCCATGGCGCTGGTCGAGCGGTTCGGGGGCGGTATGCCGCGCGCGACGATCGGGTGTTTTTGCGGAACCTCCGCCAGCAATCCCAACCAGGCGGCTTTTTTCGATCTGGATGCCGCCGATCCGGCTGATCTACTGACGGCGGATGACGCGGCGGTTTTCGCTGCCGTCGATGCTACGCCAAAGGTCATTCGCTCTGTCACGGTCAACAAGTCGCCGGCCCTGCTTTCGGTCGCCGCGCCCAGTGCTGGGCAGTTGCGCGGTGCCGAGATCATCGCCAATGCGCCTGCGTTCCGTGCGCGGGTGGGGCAGGCGCTTGCCGCGCGCTTCCCAGAGGATCCAGATGCACCCACCGCTCCGGTCGAGAAGCAGATCTATGGCGGCTTCTACAGCCATGCCGACAAGGCGTTGCTCGCGGAGTTTCAGCGGGTGGATTGGCCTAGACGTCAGGAGATTGTCGCCACGCTTTCCGATCCCCGTTTGCGCCAGCTCGGGCGTCGCCTTGTGGCGTTCCATGCACCAGAGCTGCTCTCAGCCGAAGAAGGTGGACAATTCGAAGCATGGCTCCAGGAGCGTTGGTCGTCACCCGCCTCGGATGATGTCGAATGGACCGGCCTTGCAAAAGCGCATCAGGCTTTGGCGGATATGCGCGCGAAGGGAGTTGCAAGCCCGGAAGTGATCGACGAGATCGCGGTTTATCTGCAGCGTTTCGAAGCATAAGCGTTGGGCGGCGTATCCTGCCAGCACCCTTTGAGAGCAAGCCATCAGCGGCGGCATCGCAGGCGACAGCCACCGCCTGAGTTGGTTTATCGTCAGAGAAGTTGACTTGATTGCAATGAAATCGCTGCCTACCATGTGCGCAGCACAGGAGGGCGCCATGGCCAGCATCACAATCAGGAACCTTGACGATTCCATCAAGCGCCGGTTGCGCATTCGCGCGGCTGAGCATGGGCGCTCGATGGAAGAGGAAGCGCGCGATATCCTGCGCCAGGTGGTGGGGGAAGGGCGTCCGGCACATAACCTTGCCGCTTCGATTCGTGCGCGCGTTGCACCCACTGGCGGGGCCGATCTGGACCTGCCGCCGCGGGAGCCGATGCGAGAGCCACCTGCGTTCGACCGGACCTGACCATGATCATCATTGATACCAATGTTATTTCCGAACTGATACGCCCGACCCCCGAACCCGCAGTCGAGGCATGGCTTGGCGAACAGGACGGGCTCAGCATCTATCTGACCGCGATTTCCGAGGCGGAGCTGTGCTACGGTGTTGCCATCATGACCAGTGGCAAACGCCGTGATGGTCTTGGCATCGCGATTGACCGCATCCTGCGAGATGACATGGCCGGGCGCATCCTGCCCTTCGACAGCGCCGCTGCGCGGGCATATGCGGATATCGCGGCCACCCGCCGCAGCGCTGGTAAGCCGATTTCGCAGGCGGATTGTCAGATTGCCGCCATTGCGCGGGCCCATAAAGCCCCGGTCGCCACCCGCAATACGCCTGATTTCGAAGGCTGCGGCATCGACCTGATCAACCCTTGGACAGCGGCATGAACGCCGTTGAAATTGAACAAGCCGTTTCTGAACTTGCCGAGCAGCCTTTCGATGCGGCCGAGTTCCCCTATGCTTTCCTGGTCGCCTTTGGCAACAAGGAGACCACGATCAAGCGTCTGCGCAGCGGAGCGTCGAACAAGTCTGACATTGGTGGTATTCTCCAGACCAACAACATTCACCTGAAAACCTGCGCGGAGGGCGACGTTGCAGCAACCCTCGCCGCCCTGCGTGACAGCCCCGCCACCGCCCGCGCCAAGGCGAAGTTCATCCTCGCCACTGACGGCATCGACCTCGAGGCCGAGGACATCGCCACGGGCGAAACCATCGCTTGCCGTTACACCGATTTCCCCGATCACTTCGGTTTCTTCCTGCCGCTGGCCGGTATCTCCACCGTCAAACAGATCCGCGAGAGCGCCTTTGATATCCGCGCGACCAGCCGCCTCAACCGGCTCTATGTCGAGCTGATTAAGGACAATCCCGACTGGGGCAGCGCGGAAAAACGCCACGACATGAACCATTTCATGGCGCGGCTGATCTTCTGCTTCTTCGCCGAAGACACCGACATCTTCGTCAGCGACAACCTGTTCACC
>Ga0100402_1007895_pt1 | contig 10154 bp, 11 predicted proteins | sample CryGeyme20150102_FD_80419 | JGI IMG/M metagenome (GOLD analysis project Ga0100402, IMG submission 80419) | Groundwater microbial communities from Crystal Geyser aquifers in Utah, USA - Crystal Geyser metaG 2015-0102 | ecosystem: Environmental > Aquatic > Deep subsurface > Groundwater | place...
CTATCACTATCTCTATCATATTCTAAGCAAAATGATATAAATTTATCATTAAAAAGCATGAAGAAAACTATTGGCTATCGGAGCACAAGCAAAAAGCCTGTCTCTCCCTCTAAAGTCAACACTCCTTCATCAAAGCAGCCTGTTACCAATCAGATGTATTTTTGTCACTACCGCAATGCCATGTACATGGGTCCTGTCAAAAATTTCAAGAAAGACGGAAAAGGTATCCTCATTCATGATAATGGGTTGTCCCTCATCTCGAATTACAGTAATGATTTGATGCATGGACACAACGTATTCTATGCACAGCACTGTCTCCTATCGGCCGAGTATGCTCGAGGTAGATTAGTCGAGGCAGTGTACAGAACAGACGGATTTATGGCTTTTATGTTTTTCAATAGCTAGGAACAGCTCGATGGAAAGTGCAATTTATTGGATTTTACAAACAAGAATATCACATATGCAACTTTCCGAAAAGGCATTCTCATCGAAAAGAGCGAATAGAAAGAAGTGACTCTCCTCAACAGAATATTCGATCTTCAATAGTTTGAGGTCCTTATTGGACGAACTCACGATCGAGCGATCAAACATGAAATAGAAAGGTTGAATCATATAGAGGGTCAGAAGCATGGCAATCAACTGCTCGTCGGATTTGAGAAAGGAGGAATTATGAACGGTCTCGGTTTTAGCGTTATTTTCAGAGGAAGTCACGGAGGATACAATCCTGATACTCACCGAAATTAAGATGAGTTTTAACTTAGAGTCATTGAAAGAGGGTACTTTCAAAATGGCCTCCTGAATGGCTTTGGATAAAAATTGTTCAAGAATGGGAATATCTACATCGGTTAGTTTAAAAATGGTACTTTTGAAGGAAGAGGTTTACTTCGCAACACTGCAAAACAAAATTGGGTTAGTGGCTACTTCTAGAAAGGAAATCTCGCTGACTTGTTCTAATACAACAACTAAGGAGGAGAGAAGCGATTCGAGAAAATAATTGAAAATTTCCATGAACGAAAAGCCAATTGGATCAATTTTGAAGTTCCCTTACCTACGATTGAGATTTTCGATGAGCTGGTATCAAAAATTATGGAGGATGTGCCTACAGTGGCAATTAAAAGTATGGAGCAAAGAAAGCAGGAAGTTCTTAGGAGGATTCAGGAAAATTTTTTATGTGAAGAACAAAAAGGTGTGCCTAATTTGATCAAGACAGCCTAACACGATCTCAAAATGTTATAATTCAAGAAACAACAAGTTAAAGGATTATCATCAACAGTCAAGCATTTCGTCCAAAGCTTCATTCCATAATCAGCCACACCTCCGACTAAATCCAGCAACGAAAACAGATAACCTGCTTCTGTTTCTGTCAGCAAGTTCACACCTCAAAGAAAAGCTGGTCAGGACATTAGAAAAAGTAAGATTTTTGACAAGAGTGTATCGACTGAGCGCAAAAAAATGTAAGATATCAGTGTTTCGAGGAGCAGAGCAAGGACCCCTGAACAGAAGAAAAAAATTTTTGGTCAGCTTTCCACAACTGCTCACAAGTATAGACTGAAACAAGCAAAGGATGTGAACAGTCCTGAGAACGAAATTTCCCTAAAAGAAGACAAGTCCAAGATTCGAGATGAAATAGTCGATGCCTCGTCATTTTTGAACGTTAGTTAGTAGGATGATATATCAAGTTCTTCGAGGGATCACTCACGAGCAAGAAAATCTCATATTAAAAGCAAGATTTTTCATCAAGATGTAGATAACAGTGAGGAATCTGCCCCTCGATTCGTGTATACAAATGTTGAAGGCATTCCAGAGGTCGAAAGACGCAGAAGAATGGGCTTAGAGGATCCACTCTGATCGCTTTTTGTATTATTCGCTTGATAACAATAAATACATAAAAATCATAGTGGTGGTCTAGATTTGGTCGAATACATAGTTTTCTTGTATTTATCATACAATTTTTCAAATTCCTCCGACTAACCTTCCAAATATTTTCTGAACCTCAAGATTGACTCCTTCAACTTTCGCAATATTTAGCAGCACTTCACACAAGACTAGCCCTCAAAGACGTTGGCGATCTACCTCATGATATTTCCTTCCCTCTCACATATCCTTTCAGTCTATATCAGTCAGATGGTTACCTGTACTTTGAGTAGTTGTTATTTTTATTGGAGGTAGGTCTTGACATCCTTGTAGACTTTGTTATTAATCTCGAAATATTTGTCATTTTATACTGAGGAGTTGATCTTCTTGTTTATGCTCGAGTTTATCGATCTGTTCTTCTCCTTTAGTATACTGATCTCTTCTTGTAGCTCGACCACTTTTAATTGGTGAATGTCTAACTTCTTCCTGAGGCTGAGTTAGAAGGAGGTACATCAGATTCTATTCATTCAGACGATTTCTTGAAGTGTTGTGTTTGCCAAATAGATTCTAGCGATTTTCAAAGAATTTTACACGACTCTCAAGATTTTTATATTCCGCGACCAAATTGCTCATGAAAGCAAAACAGGTACAACTGCAGTGTTACTGGATCTCCCTTAACTGCTCGACCATGGCTTGGTTATGGCGTCGGGGGCTGAAACTTGGTGATTTAGGTCGGGGCAGAGAAAAACTATGCTCAGATGCAATCGAGACAGACAGGTCTCTTCCTTCCTCTAGAAGGGTATCCAGAGTACGTGAACTATCGATTGACTTTTTCTTGAAGCTAGCATACAAATCCAAGAATTGTTTTGTGGTGTCCATCATATTGGCTTCCTGTGCTGATAGTTTTAGACCAGTAAGTTTCAAAAAGGTGCTGCAAATTTCGTACTCCAGGTCGTGTATGGGCAAGTCGTCAGACTTCTCAGATCGAGAGTGCGAGTTCAGTTCCAAAGGCCGCTGATCTGAGTTATATTGCTGCAGCTACTGAACAAACATACTAATAAACAAATTACCTTTACATTCAAAATCAGCATGCATTAAATCATGCTCATAATGACAAAAAAAAATCGGACAATGTTGACAGACAATCAGTTGATATTATATTTATTTCTATGAAATTAATTGCTATTGTCGTCCTTGGATTAATCTTCCATTGTGCCATCAGCAGCCCTGATATGCAAATTGGAGCTGGAGGGATAGGATTCGGATGTGGATCCAACTCCCCTGCTGCTCAGCTACCTTACAGTTATGTTAGGCTTGGTCCTGATACTGCTCCCAGACTCAAAAAGGAATTCACAAAGTTTCAACACTTTGGAGGCTACAACACTGCCGATCACTATCTCCGTGCATTCTCTCACATGCGCTTGGTTGGAGCTGGAGTGATGGACATGGGTATTTTTGGTGTTCTTCCTACTCCTTCCGATAGCAAAAAACCAAGCATACCCAGCAAAGACCTCACTGTAAAGTTTATAAAATCATCCGAAAAGGCAACTCCAGGGTACTATAAAATCAGCATTGAGAATAACGTAACAGCCGAGCTGACAACTACTCAAAGGACAGGTGCACACAGGTATACACTAAAGAATAAGGGAGGATATAATATCAATTTCATGACAGGATATATATTGGAAAGAGATGGAAAGAGAAATTCGATAACTATCAAATGTGGCTAGAAATGCTTGTAAGGATCAGTATTTGTCAACAGCGGTTTTGGAAGCAGATTCGGAGGGTATAAAGTTCATTTCCATTTGGAGTGGACCACCAATACCACGGATAAAATATATCTTTTTGACGATAGCAAGGTTGACTAGAATATCAATGAAACTAAAGGCGTCTGGACTGGAGCCATTATTCAAACCACCTCTCCTGTTTTCGAGATGTTCGTTGGAATATCCTATGTGAGCATTGAGAATGCTAAACTAAATTTAGATAAATAAGTCCCCTCAAAATTATGGTCGGCAGTCAACAACTCGAGCCAACTTGTTTGGAGAAGAGAATTTGACAGATTTTAAGTAACTATTGAAGATACTGAAGAGAAGACAAAATTCGATACTGCTCTTTATCGTACCCTCCTTTCTCCTACTCTGTTCAACGACGTTAACGGTGAATATGTTTCATACAAAAATGATGGTTCAGTCAACACAGTCCCTTAGGATATGGGTGCAGTCTACACAGATATGTCTTTATGGGATGTTCATCGTACGCAAATGCCTTGGCTGCTCTTCCATGATCTGGAAAGATTCAATGATATTGCAAAATCATTGCTGTTGTTCAATCGAGAAGGAGGATATATGCCTAAATGGCCTTTTGCACAAGGATGGACTGGCTGCATGATTGGTTCACATGCCAATACTGTGCTTGCGGATTGGATCGTTAAGGAAGCTGCCAGGAGTGACCTCACCAATGTGAGAGAAGCTTTAGGTTATATGCTCAGAAATGCAAATACTCAGACACCTCACGACTCTCGATCTGATATTAATGGCTACCTTTAGAGAGGGTATCTAGCTGTTGACAATTCCAAAAGATCTTCAGTAAGCGAAACCCTTGAATACAGTTACAACGACTTTGGAATTAGTCAGGTTGCAGGTCTATTGAATATGACAGAAACACAGAAAGATTTCCTCAATCGTTCCAAATTCTACAAGAATGTTTGGAACAACAAGACCAAATTTTTCGAGCCTCGCTACAAAAATGGTCAATTTTTAAAAATATCCAAATTTTAAAGAATCAACATATTTTCCAACTACTATGTGTAAGGAGATGCCTGGCATTACAGATTCGATGTACCTCACGATTCTGAAGGACTCATTACTTTGTTTGGAGGAAGACCTGCCTTTATCAAACAATTGAATAAATTTTTCAAGAGAAGTTAATATTGGAAAACTGAATGGCTTCCCAATCCTTACTACTGGGCAGGCAATGAACATAATTTATTTTCTGTTTGGCTATTTAGTTTGGCAGGTCGACCAGATTTGACTGAAAAATACAGTAGAATGATCCTAAAGACTCAATACGGTCTCGGAGGAAGTGGCTTGCCAGGAAACGATGATTATGCCACTATGTCAGCCTGGTATATTTTTGCAGCTCTCGGATTTTATCCTCTTCCTTCAACCGAGGACTACATTTTAGGCAGCCCTATCATAACCAGGGCCAAAATTCACCGCAAACAAGCCAACGGAGTCATTCAACCCTTCACCATCGAAGTAAAGCATAAAAGCAAAGGATACAGAGTTGAGTCAGTGGCAATCAATGGAAAACCAAGAAACAATGTGATAACCCACACAGATATGTCGAAACAAGACAGCTTGCTAAAGTTCATAATGATGTGACCAGATTCTAACGTTTAATAATTATAATACTAAATCAATGCAAAGCGACCTCTTAAAAGAACTGACAGATTTCACAGACCTCAGAAAGAAAGGGGATGAATTCAACAGCATCGCTTCTAAGCAGTCAGGTAACCTTATGGGAGGAGATATCGATATTGAAAACAATTAAATGATCCTCAAGTCATTTCGGGAACTGAGAGAAAAGCTTAAGAATAGCCAAAAAGAAGCACAGCAACTCAGATAAGACATAAAAACACAACAAATTTAGATTGTTCAGCTGCATGAATCCTAAAACAATACCCGATTGATCAACCACCAGCTCAAGGAAAAGAACAGTCAAATTCAGGCTATAGCCGAATAGTTCAAGAAGAAAAACATGCTTTTGAAAGAGTCACTTTCTGAGAAGAATTAACTTGAGCAGCAATTGGATTTTATGAAGAATAACTTGGTGGAATTGCAGATTAAGTGTGAGAAGATGGGGGAGGAGAAGAAAAAATTAATATAAATGGCGGTTTAAGACAAGATCGCTTCTGAGTAGAGGATCAACAAATTGATGTTCAAGAGAGATAGTGATTAAAAATATATGTCTGAGATGGAATAGGAGCTCAGTAAGGGCAAATAGACGATCATCAAATTATAAAATAAACTTAAAAAGCTTGAAATCAAGTACGACGAATAAATATTCAACAAGGAGTGGTCGAAGTAGAACTTCCAGATACAAAAATACGAAAGCTACATCAAGGAGCTTTAATCGTAAGTGAGTGAGCTCAAGAACAAATTCAAAAAGGAGAAAGAGAGAAAAAATTAAATTTAAAAAAGAGTAATTGAACTGGAGTAAATTGCAGGCATATGGAATGTAAAAGCTGAAGCTTTTGAAGGCGAAGTTGGTGTCATGAGCAAAAAAGTTAAGAAAATGTAGAGAAGAATGTCCACTGCTAAAGTAACAGCTAATAAAATGACCAGCTAAAAAATATGCTGGGAGGAACGATTCTTCAAGGCAGTCTTCATATCTGAGGAGTTGATCAATCGAGTGAAAAGATAGCTGATGGGAGATATGGTCGAGTTAGCTAAATCTTGTGAATTCAGAATCAGCAAGCTAAAAGAAGGAAAATAAGCTGATATTTTGAGGCAAAGCGCTGGAAAAGATACTTTCTCCCTTCTCAACAAAAAGCTAGTCAAGTCATAGAAGAAAGAGAGAAAGTCATGCGAAAAATACGCTCTCACAACAGCAAAAATTCAAACTGATACTTCAGGAAAACCTATCTCAGACGGAGCTCTTTCGTAAATCAATACAAACTTCAAAACTGAGTCCAAGCCAAAAAATACAAATGAAAGATCGTTACATAGTTCATCAATTCAGGACGAAAACAATAAAGCTACAATCGACACATTTGGCAGTATGGAAATGAAAATTCGCAAAGAACGAGAGTAGATGGAGAAAAAACTTCGTGAAAGAATGCTTTTCAGAAAGATAGAAGTGTGCACGACTCCTGACAAAGGAAAACTACGTTAGGACTACCTTAAGTTGATATTCGAAAAGTGAATAGTCTGATATTGACAATTATTAATTATCATGAAATTTATCGTCATAGTCATCGCGATCCTCCTCGCAGCAGCCGTCGAGGCTAACAATTCGAGATCCAAAATATTCTATCTCGCTGACAAGCCTAGCTAAACTGCTCTTCCAGGTTTGGCATAGCTTGAAAACAACTCTTACAAACTGCCTGTGTAGGTGCTGTATTGGTACTGATTTCATGACATAGCAAAGTCAATATGAACAAGTGTTTGAGATTTAAAGCTGAAGATAAGTACCCTCAAATGGTTTTCTGGAACGGCCCGGGAAGTGGATTCAAGTTATTGGGCGAACCAACTCTAGAAAACCTGAACAATTTTTTCATAAAAAAAAATGAAAACCCAATCAGACCCCTCAGAGATTTTCTGGAGGATATCACCCTGGTACTTATATCTTTACTTAAGACTCAAAGTTTCCTATTGAGTGGAGTTATAATCATCATTCTTCATTCTATTTTCTCAGTCATCTTCAAAGATAGATCCGGACTATCCTCTCCGAGCGATGCCGACAAGAAGAAAAAAGCCTGACTCTTTGTATGTTTTAACCGATAATATAACGCAATATCACTCAGTTCGGCTAATCATTCGGGCTAATTTTGTACTCAATCATCAGCATTTTCTCAGCTTAACTTGTATAGCCCCAGTCCTGCTGGCACTCAGCCTTCAAATTGTCAATAAGTCCACAGTTAGCCTTCATGTTGAGCTTGATTTATTTGATGATGCTTTTGGGAGCTATATTGGTTGATCCAAAAGCCAGGATAATTTTTCCTTTTGAGTTATTTGAGTTGGGATTGATTTATTTGGTCTTCCATGTGATCTTATTGTTTCGAAGGGAATAAGCCGAAGGAACACTTTTGCAATCCATCACCAAGAACTCTTTGTTGAGATATACACTTATATCAACATCATAAAGTCGATGCTTCCATTTATCGTTGATTTTGTACTTGAAAGTAAATTCAATGCTGCTGCTATTGACCTAGCGAGTGTAGACAAATAGTAGAGGCACTTTATCAGGAGTAAATGACTCCTTTCTGATAATATAGTCAATAATTGGCTTTGACTTGTAGTTGGCTTCCGTTGTGAACCTTCGTAATATAGCTTTTACTTGAGACGGCGCCCTTAGTCAACTATTGATTCTGATGAGCTGGGCGTGATTCGTTTATTGATAAGCTTGTTATTGTTCCAATGTTACTCAGAGTTGCATAAATTGACATACCCTGACTCTTTCTGGGTTCCTTCAATTGTCATCTGTCCAAATTGAAGAACTTCTTTGATCTTTGCGTTCTGCATCATCAACTCTAACTTTTACTAAGGCTAATTATTGAATTACATTTATTTTTAGCTTGATTTTTTCGTGTTCGACTGAGAGGACAGATTCGTCTATTAATTATTGTTAATCAATCAGATCTTAACTGGGAAGCTCAAGCTGAGAGACCGTGATTTCATTTAATGAAATGATGTTGAGAGTCTGAGAAAAATGCTTCCTTTTGCCACAGGTTGCAAACTGCAGCAGATTCTTTCGATACTGATTCTTGAAATTTTATTTTTCAGGGTCAACTTCAAGTAGATCCCCGTCATCTTGACTCTTAATGACTAATTTTTTTGCTTGGTCATATATTTTCATTTTTTTTTTGCTCTCAATGCCTTAAATACGGGCCGATATTTGATGTGATCCCAATATGATCTTCCTATCGACCTCGTTGCTTATATGGCTGAATTTATTGAAGATTTCCTGGTCAATGTTTTTCTTTCTGGAGTTCTGCTGAGGCAAGAGGGGAAGATACTCCTTGATAGAAATATCTTTCGTGTAGAGAAACTATTCCATCACACTCATGAACTCAACAAACTTTTTGGATATGGTCTCCAGTCGAGCAGGTCCAGTTGATCCTGCGAACATTTTGGCATTGCTGTTGATAAATTAGGTAACTTTCTTGACTGCATCAAAAGCGATACTTAGGTCATGCTTGCTCACAAAAATATACAATATGAAGTCCTTGTTAATGCTGAGTACGCAGAGTAAGTTAGGCTATAGGGTGAGGGTTCTTTATATTCTGAGCCTTCGACCTGTATGTAAGCGGAATTACGATAAGTCTAGAGGATGTGCTAGTAAATGAAGTTTGAATAGAGAACGCAAGTTCGATTGTGGATGGAGGGAGAGGTGGCAATTATGATGTTTTATCCTTTTTTGTTTTGCAGTACCAAACTCACTAAACGCATTATAAATATAAAGGGCATTATCTTGATCAATTCCCTAACTATAAGTGATATGATAGAATCATTCTTTTCTCTTTGCCTTGATGCTGATATCTCGCAATATCAGAGGCTCAATCATGTTGCAATTGATCTATTTTTCCAGGGAAGAATTGTTGCTAGTAAACTGCAACACTGAGGGCTTGGCATAAATCACAAAGTTTATTTTTCCTTCGGGATATCCTCGGCTAACTTCACGAGGGTAGACCTTCAGGAATGAACCTTCTCCGTGGTATAGCTCCACTTCTGTCTTGCCCTTCATAAATTCCTGGCCAGATTTATTTTCGGTGATCCATTATCCATTGGCGTCACAAACTCCTAGACAGAGATGTATCATGTTAGCTATGTTAGAAAAAAAACTTACAATTTAAAATTTTCTCGCTGCTCTGGCTAATGAGCTCAACGGAAATATTGATGTTTCTCTCCTTGTAGAGAGTGGACGGGAGGTCCTCGGGCACCTTCAGGCTATATTTGTAGCTTTTCTTCCCAAACATTTTTTCAACAAGAGGATCAGCATTTTCCTTCTCACTGCAGCTGAAGGTTTCATTAGATTAGATATCTTCAAGTTAGGTCCTGTGCTTTTGGTAGCCGTTTTCCTCAAGGCAAGAGTCAAGGTCTGCTGAGAAGTTAGTCAGCCGTTGTTCGTTCAAAGTTATTTTCTAAATTTTATTGGAAGGTACCTCATCCAACTGCATAAGCTGGACATTGTTGACCTTGAGACTGTTGAGCAATTTGAAGAGGGTCTCATCCTGTTTGTTAAGCATAACAGGCACCTGAGCTTTAAGCATGGAATTCAGGTAAGAAGCATGATCATTCTGTTATTTCAAAAGATCCTTTGAAGCGGTCTCTGGCTGAGACATCTCATCATCAGTGGGCATAGCATCCAAAGGCTTCAGGTTTTTAAGAAAACACATTCTTCGACTTTATTAAATTAATTATACGAAAATAATGAACTCCCTCTTAATTCCCTTCCATTTATTTCCCTAAAGCTCACCAAAATTTAGGACAACCTTTTTACACCTTCCACCTCTCCTTATTTCTTTGCTTTTTCTTGTTATAACCATCTTAACTCCATCTTTCTTATGAAGAACC
>Ga0100402_1007905_pt1 | contig 10142 bp, 6 predicted proteins | sample CryGeyme20150102_FD_80419 | JGI IMG/M metagenome (GOLD analysis project Ga0100402, IMG submission 80419) | Groundwater microbial communities from Crystal Geyser aquifers in Utah, USA - Crystal Geyser metaG 2015-0102 | ecosystem: Environmental > Aquatic > Deep subsurface > Groundwater | place...
ACCACCACCACCACCACCACCACCACCACCACCACCACCACCACCACCACCACCACCACCACCACCACCACAGTACCATGAAAATCATGCTCTCTTTGAACACGACAAGGATCTACTACTATTTGAGCAATTGCGAACATTGGGTTGGCTGCGACGATCATCACAGCAACAAGGAGGAGGAGGAGGAGGATTTTTGGTGGTACAACAATCACTCGGAATGGCTCTCCGTCGAACCATTTTACGAACATTAAAAATCATGATGCAAGGAAATTTCGAACAGGATGATGTTTTTCATACCGCACAGGATTGGTCCGAACGAATCATCGAAGGATGGGTACAAGATCTGGTAGGTCCAGACATCTTTATCAGCGATGGTTGGTCGGAACGGATCCAGCTGTGTACAGCCGAATGTTTCTGTTTGTTACGGATTGATGAAATTTTTGATATTGTCTGTGACTTTCCCGACAGTCATCCTGCTGTGGCAGAATTGCAACGAGTCTTGGAACGCACCAAGATGCACTCGCAGTTGGGAGATGCACTACGAGATAGTCTTGTACGACGATTGAATCACCCGGGTGCCAATACGTCTCAAATTATTGGTACGTTTTCTTTTTTGGTAGCAAAGTATGATATTGTGTGGTGATATTATTTGCCTTTTTCCCTATCTGTGATGTATTACTTATGTCCTTCTGCTCTTTTTTTTTAACATTGTACTGCTTTCTGTGCAGACTGCTACATCAACACGATCAAAGTCTTGAGAGAGATTGATCCCTCCGATCGATTGCTGGAAGTTGTTACGGAACCAGTCCGATCCTATTTGAGAGGAAGAAATGATACTGTCCGATGCATCATTACAAGTTTGACGGACGCCGAAGTGGGTGGAGACCTTTACGAAGAACTCCGACGACAGGATGCTAAACCTCTCGAAAGTGTACACGATGATTCGGACGATGAAGAAGAATGTCCTACATTCGACTGGCAACCAGCGCCATCCATTATGAATCCCAAGGGATCCTTTTTGGGCGGAGGAAAGGCAGAAGGAGGAGACATTCTGTCCATGCTTGTCAGTATTTACGGGAGCAAAGAACTCTTTGTCAACGAATATCGAGTCATGCTTGCCGATAAATTACTTTCGAATATTGATTTCAACACGGATAAGGAAGTACATACTTTGGAATTGTTAAAGTTGCGATTTGGAGAATTGAGTATGCGCAACTGTGAAATTATGATTAAAGATATGGACGATAGCAAACGTGCTGTATCTAATATTCATTCCACCATTGAAGCCAGCGGACAACCGCGACCAGTCGTGGACTCTGCGGTTATTTCGAACATATTCTGGCCCACCCTTCAAAACGAGCAACTCAAACACCATCCCCGGATTCAGGCAAATCTCGATACGTTCAGTGCCGAATTCTGTCGGCTCAAAAATCCTCGACGTCTTATATGGCTCAATCAACTTGGTACGGTTCAGCTCGAGCTTGATGTGACCGAGGACGGCCCGGATGGCAAGCCTGTGATTGAAACGCGCGAGTTCAGCTGCACGCCTCTCTTGGCCACTTTGATTTCTCATTTTGAAGATCGCGATGAGTGGACGGCAGAAGATCTTTCCAACGAGACTGGTATTGCGGAACATATCATACAAAAGCGCATGGGCTACTGGGTAAGCAACCGGGTTGTCCGCCTAGTGCCATCCGCAGAGCATCCGAATGCCGTCATTTACCAACTGGCATCGCAGGAGCATTTGCTGCAAGTAGGAGAATCGGACTTGGATAGCTCCATGATGGACCTAGACCACGGGGATAATCAAGCGGTGTCTCTCTTTGCCCAAGAAGAAGAGGAAATGGGAGTTTTCGAGAGCTACATTAGCGGAATGCTCACCAATTTAGGTCAGCTTCCTTTGGAAAAGATTCACAACATGCTCAAAATGTACGTATCGGGTTCCGATGTCAAATTCAACAAGACACCACAGCAGCTAAGTGTATTTCTGAAGTACCTCTGCAAACAAGGAAAGCTTGAGTGTGGTCCTGATGGCATGTACAAGCTCTTCAAGAAGTAGGTGAATAGCTATCATGTGGGATTAGACTACTAAAAAATCAGGACGGGATGTCACCAGGAATTTTATCGCACATTTGAACTTTAGACTCTTTGAAGGTTTGACGACGACCAATAATAATAAAACAACATACAACAAATCCAATTTTTAATAATAGTAGACTAATAGTAATAATGAAAATCACACATACTCTATTGGAGCAGTCTTTTTCAACGGTAGAACTTTTAATAGCAGACCACAGCACCAGGCCTGTAGGAATCAACCATTAGCAAAGATAGCAATTGTGGTTTGTGCTGATTCAAAAGTATCTCGAATTCAAAACGAACAGTTTTCATACAGCTCTTGTAATTTGTATTCGTTGCTAGCCTCTGGCGTCTGCAGCGGTCTTAATGCAGAATCGTTCGATTTTGCGAAGTAGGCCCATATCATACTATAAAAATGAGTTACAATGAAGCACTTAAGCTCGAAGTAACCATTTTGGAGGCTCTTTTACAGCGCAACCAGTCATCCCACTCGAAAACGAAATATTTCCAAAGAACGTCCATGGTACTCAGGTCCCTGCACCGCTACAAATTGCTTTTACTATCCACGACTTTAGAAACCTGGAAACAATCTGTTTTGGATCGCAAACAGCTACTCGCTAATGCAAAAGCCACAGCCAAGCGGAAACGAGAGACGGAGCAGTGGGACTTGACCTCCATCCAAAACGATATCACTTCACAACCAACAACGGAGTCGTTGTTGTTGGATGATTCCTTGCAAATTACTCTGTCATCCATTCAACAAAATCTTCAAATTCATCTTCCTGAGGTCTTGTCCAGAATCCAATATGCCAGTCAACCACTCTTTTTAGAAATCAGTCGCGGTTTCTTTTTGCCTTTTTGTACCGTTGCTCTGGCAGCACTTGCCAGGATCCGGGTCCTCTTGATGCGATGCGGACACGATGGCCTGAGTGTCGTACAAGATGTACAATATCAAATCGAGGAGGAGGTGGGGGGTAAAACAAACCGATCATCAAAGTTTTTTGATGAAAACGATTTGTTCTTGACACCAGAAACCGTCGTGAATTTACGAACCATCTTTACCGAAAGAAACGATTCAGAAGCACCTTCCACTGTCCGTCGAGAAAAGCGGCAAAAATTGAAACAAAGCCTGGGATTTATGGAAGGTAAGTCCTTCCAACAGGACATCATAGGTGATAATGATACAGTAACTATGGGAGAAACAGGAGATTCTGCACTGGACGATGCAGTGGACACTACCACGACAACTGGTGATGCTGTGGAGGAAGGAGTGACGTGGAATGCAGCAACAAATGTGGAGGATTCTGATATCGGACAAGCAGTGCTTTCGATGGTACCAGACGAATCCACGACATCATGGCTGACTACTGATGCTAATACTGCTACTGCTGTCGCTGGTGCTGCGATGTCCTTTTCGTCAAACAAGAAGCGCAAATCTTCGTCACCGTGCACATCAGCGTCAACGGTGGATGTCAAGGGATGGAGAAAGAAAGACAAGAAAAGAAAAGATTCAATAACAACTAATGAAGAATGTGCGTCCAAGAACTCGAGGAAAATAGAGATTTCTGAGAGTGGCAGAAAGAGCAGTAGTAGCAGCAGCAGCAGCAGCAAGAAGAAGAACAAGAAAACAAAAAAGAAACAGAAGCAAGATTTCTTTGACGATTTGTTTGACTAAACTAAGCATTGAAAATCAAAAAGTAGCCACTATGTTAGAGTGCCTTGCACTGACTGTTTCAAGAGATTGTAAAAACCATTGGCTGTTGTGCAATCAGTAGTTGATACAATCACAGACTGGCAACAATCATGGATTTGCATTGCTACTACTGACAAACGCAATAATTTTTGTTTCTTGTAGGTGTTCCTGACTGAAATGTGGTAAACCTTGCTTTATAATTCCAAGAGGTTGTATGCTGTAGTCTAACACTAGTTAGTCAAGTAGGCTAGTATTAGCTACTAGCTAGTACTCTAGTAGTCTCGGAGTACTAGCTAGTTTTCCTACCATGTACAATTTGCAATAGCAGACTGCACTCGGAGTAGGATAGCAATTTTTTAGTAGGTCATTGACAAATTAACTCTAACTCCAATGTGAATGTGGAAAGATTTCTAACGAATGTTCTTTAGATTCTTGGAGGCTGCCTGAATGATGACAGCGCGCAGCACACGACCAAATGCTGCCATGATGAAACGCTCTTAAAACTTGAAATCCTCTTGTTATTTCCAATTATTTAATTAACTTTTATTACTAGTAGTTAACAATATAATAATATATTATCAAGACCCAAGGCTAACAATGAATACGACGGTTATTTCCACCCCTGTATCTTCTCCTTCCAGCAAAGAGCAACAAGCAGCTTCGTTTCCACCAGAAGAAGCCGGACGGGAAGAAGACCTTTCTCCTCAACCTCCGTTCGTACCGTCTGGCATGAACAATAGCAATAGTAACGTGACTCAGCAACAGCAACCAGTGCAGCAGCAACAACAACACCAACAGCAGCAGCAGCAGCAGCAGCAGTCATCCGTGTTGTTATCTCAGAATGCTGTCACGGCACACATGAATCCACATTCGGTGGCGACTCTCAGTCAAGCGTGGGAATATGACGATCATTACGACAACTGTTATCGCTGTTCGACTCGATTTAGTCTTTTGGAACGCAAGCACCACTGTCGGTACTGTGGTAAGATCTTTTGCCATGCCTGCAGCAATCAAAAGGCGTTGATTCCACCGTCGGCGATTGTGCTGGTGCCCAAGGGTGGCAAAAAGGTTACCTCCCGTCGGGCCCGTGAAATAATAATGAATCAGAATAATACTGCGAACAATTTTGGGTATCATGGCAGCAGCAGCAGCGGCGGTGGTGGTGGAGGAGAGAATGATGATCCCGATCGTATGTTAACGTACGTGGCTAGTAGTGCCAGTACTATTGGTGGTGGTGGTGGTGGTGGTGGTGGTGGTGGTGGTGGTGGCATTGATAATAGTAGCATGAATCTGAATACCAGCAGCATGAGCATGGTTTCATCTGTAACCGGAGGAGGACAAAGTATTATTACCCCGAGCAACAGTGGAGGAGCAGCGGGAGATGTGTTGTTGTACGGCAAGGGATTGGAAGAACGATTCCAATTGGCCCGAGAACCTCTTCGTGTGTGCCAGGAGTGTCACTTGGTACTGCAACCACTGCAAGCCGATCTACAGCGATCCAACTCGCACGCTATGCGCTTCAATCACATTGATCCGACCAACATGAAACGTCTCTTCAATTCTCCTCTGGCATTTACGTTGGGACACGAAGTTCGAAAGGCAGCGTACACGCTCAGCAATTTGTTGCCACAACCCAAGCGACGATTGGGTGCCACGATGGATGCATCGTCGTTGTTCAACTCGTCGTCGTCACCGTACGCGACTGCGACACCTGGTATCCACCAACAGTGTCAACAAGAGTGTTCGACAATGTCACCGACCATGTCACAATTGGACGGACTTCGTATTCCGGCCAGATTACTAGAACAAGCCAAAGGTATTGCAGTATTGACTGCCGTCAAGGGTGGATTTGGATTGGCAGGATTTGAAGTCGGTACGGGACTCGTGGTAGCTCGATTGAGCGGCGGAGTGTGGAGTGCCCCCAGTGCCATTGGTACGGCGGGAGTGTCGTGGGGAGCCCTGGTAGGAGCGCAACTATCGGACCACGTCTTTGTCTGCATGACGGAAGAAGCGGTTGAAATGCTCATGTCGTCCAATGGGAGTGTCCAATTGGGAGCTGATATTGGAGTGGCGGTTGGACCGGTAGGTCGTGCTGTAGAAGCCGATTACGGTGCCAGTCCTCATCATGTAGCCCCTATCTATACGTACAGTCTGAGCAAGGGCTTGTACGCTGGCATCTCGGTCGCTGGAAAGGTGATCGTGACTCGGCACAATGTCAACGAAAAGTTTTACGGTCGACGCGTAACACCCGAAGAAATTTTGCAAGGTCGGATTCCAACGCCACCGGCGGCACAACCCTTGTACGATGCCTTGACGCGGTGCCATGTTTATACGCAACCTAATTATCATGCGACGCGACGGGCACCGGCCAATGCTGCTGCTGTCTATACACCTAACACAGAAGCGATGGAGTACGGTGAATTTGAACCCAATTACAGCAATATGAATTTCGTCATTAACAACAACATGGGATCTAGTTCTATGAGTGCTAGTGGAAGTCAGATCTATAATATGCAACAATCATACAATAATACGCAACCGAATATTAGTTATGCCGGCCAGCAGCATCAGCAACAGCCACAAATGCAACAACCTCCCATGGCGCCACCTCCTCCTATTCCACAGGCAGCCCCGCAACTACCACAACCAACCATTGCACAGCTTCCTCCGTTGCCTGTAGATCAACACCAAATGCAGCATGGACAATCACAATCACAACAACAACAACAAGAGCATCCTTTGCCCATGCCACCGGCAGCTAATGATGCGCACTCGTATGCTGGCACAGGTGATATAACCTCTGACCTCGGAAATTAAACAATAAGAACCAACGAGGATGCCAAATCGATAATATCAAGTAACAATCAATGTATCATGATGTGTCTGCAGTCTGCACATACCTTGCTGTAATTGAAATGTTAAAAATGAAAATACAATTAATGTTGAACTTTTTACATTACTTGCGTACAGAACCAAAATCAATAGATTCCTTGCCATTTGCCTCAGGCAGCAGCTGTAGGGTCTAGTAGCCTGACATCACCGTGTACCTGGTAATGGATACCCGAAGTAGGCCTAACTCTTGTCTGAATAGATTTAGTATTACCTGGTAGAGTAGACTAGTAGTAGTACGGTATTATTACTACTGCTACTACTAGCTACTTTACTGCTAAGTACTCCTAGCTACGACCAGTACGGTACCAACGTATTGAGTTGCCCAAATAGGGTTGGAGTGTGAACTTAATTGCACTTCAATCATCAGCAAATCAATCCCAGATAACAAATTGCTTCTAGTTTTTCAGCTGAATCTCTTTTCCGTCACTACTACGCTACGAGAGAGTCTACTCTCAAAAATTGAACATACACAGTACGTCGCATCATTCAGTTCGTCGATTTACACCACAATATTATTACTGATTTCCAACAAGTAGCTTTTGCGAGTAATGTGTTAGTAGTTTAGATTTGGTGTTATCCAAGCAGATTCATAATACATAATAAAAAATGAGCGCCAGTTCCAAATTCTTCTCCAAAAATACTTCCGAAAAAGTTACCGGACGGCTCCGACATTGGTTGAAACATCATCCAATAATCAGCAACAGCGTGTTATGTCTCAATTTATGGATCGCTGGTGACTTTATGGCCCAGTATTCCGAACTCAAATATTTAAAGCACGATCCGGAAGAATGTAGCAAGAAGAACGGAGCAGGAGACAACGGCAGCAGCAGCAGCAGCAGCAGCAGCAGCAGCAGCAGCAGCAGAGAGGAATTGGCTACCACTCTGCCTTCGTTTTGGGATCAAGTCGATTTGGTTCGAACGGCTAAATCTGCAGGATTCGGGGCTACTGTGATTGGACCTATTTTAGCCACCTGGTATCCCTTCCTCGAACGCGTTTGTGTCCGGAACAATATTGCAGCCAGATACGGTCTATGGGGACCACCTGTATTGAAGGTTCTGGCGGACGAATTTTTAATGGATCCGCCATGTTTGTGTCTGTTTTTCGGCTACATGAACGTGTGCGAAGGAGGAAGTATGGATACCTTTCAAAAGAAAATAGAAACACAATTCTTGCCGTCGTGGCTGACATCCCTGGCAGTATGGCCGTTTGTCTTGTTGGGGACATTTCGATTTGCTCCGACCTATGCACAAGCACCGATTATCAATGCGTGCTGCATTGTGTGGGATGGATTTTTGAGCCACCGAAATACCTTGTCCAAGCACCAAGAAGCGGCAGCAGCAGCAGCAGCAGCAGAAGAAGAAGAAAAAGAAGGCGCCCTTGCCCAACAAACATTATTGGCAGACGATCAGGAGAGCTCTGAGACGAAACGGAGAAATGCGCAGCATTATAACGATCAGAAGGATAAGATATAAATATCGCAATAGCACAGGCCCCGCTACCTGTCATAAATTGGTGCTTCGAATGTAGAGAGTACTGTACTTACGGTACGGGTTAGCTGCTTGAATAGCTCCTATTTCAGTCACGGATGTCTCAGTCCTGCGCGGACCAGCTTTAGTCGGAGGTTAATTCCATGAATTAACATACCAACTGCAAACTGCAAACCATTGTTCATATACTCTAGTAGAAGTCTATTCTCTACTAGTAGTCTAGTAGTAGTCTATTACTAATAGTATCTCATATTATAGTCAACTTTATTCAGTTAATGTATTCACCGCTGGAATGATAATATGAGCCACCGAAAGCCAACGACCAAGGAAAAAGAGGACGATGTGCTGTTGACATCTCCTAACAGCAGCAATGGCAGTTCTCAATCAACATACAATCATCATGCTGCCACTGCCAACAATCAACAACAAATATCCAATACTAGATCGGCCATGATCATGACAACACTATTTGTCATTACCATTCAAATCCATCTGATGCTCTACAAATTCAATCATCATACAACATCCATTTTGGATTCATCCTGTCTTTATCGATTGGAGACTCCTCAATCATTGGCTCGATCACTGGGAAGTGGTGGTGCAGGTGGTGGTGGTGGTGCAGGTGGTGGCAATACTCTCGAAGCAAGTTTGGCATCATCTGTCATATCCCACCGCCACCGCCGCCGCGAAGCAGCAACTGGATACAATAACAACAAAGACAACAACCAAATCAGTATCCATTCCGATGTACCTCCTATAACAGTCTCAGGAGGATTAAATGCTCCCAATTCCAAACGACTTCCAGAAATTAATGAGAATGGTATGATTATTTGTGAACTCCACATTCCCAAAACGGGTACGTATTTCAAAGAAGAATATTAGACAAGAACTGCTTTGTTGCATTTGGATTCTGGCAGTGTTCACTGTATTTAACAACTTGCACTCACCATTGCTCTATCGTGACAATTTCTACCCTACCCACTCATAATAATAATAATAATCATATAATATATATATAATATATATATAATATATAAATGTTGCAAAATTTACTGGCTACAATTATCAGGTGGGACGACTCTGTCGGCTGCCTTCGAGCACCATCCCAATTGGCGGTATCGGATGGTGTACGGGTACAACAAAGAAGAAAAGTATCGAGAAGAAATGTACCGGACATTGGAACATTGGCAGCCCGGTATGAAAATCTTTTACGAATACCACGCGGGTCGGTCGTCGGCCTTCATGGATGTACAAGTACGAGAAGATTTGTTGAAATGGCGGGCCATGGCCAAGGTGCGGAATATTCCGTTTTTTGCCTTTACGGTCATCCGAGAACCCATAAGTATGGCGGTTTCATTTTTCAATTATTACAACGCCGATCGAAAAGGCGTCGATCGACGATACCATTACGTCGAAAATCCGACCGAAGCCGACTACGTCAATTTGACACTGCCCAATCCACAGTGCCTGTTTTGCGTGCACACCGAAGTGGCGTACTACGAATCTTACCGTCGTGAAAAGAAGCGGATTGACGTCCCGAGAAACGAATGTATGCAGGTGTACGATGCCATGGTAGACAGTATGGATTGGATTGGAATTACAGAAAATCTGTCGATGGAAACCATTCCAATTTTGGAACAGGTTGGCAATGTAAAGTACAAGCCACGTATGCACACCAAAAACAAATCGAAAGAAAAAATTACGCTCCAAGGATTGAGCGAATCTGCCATTGCTCACACCGAAAAGCTGACTCGGTACGATCGTGAAATGCACCAACGGGCGCAAAAGGATTTCCCCCTGGCCATGTGGTCCAACTTTGATCCCAGCGTGAAGCGGCCACAACCATTTCCCGAAACGATTCCCAATCTCATCATGAGTCAATACGACACACCAGATCTATTGGGTTTGGAACAACGAAAAAAGAGACAAGCTGAAAAGATGCGTTTGAAACGTGAAAAAGAAATGCAAGACGATGCTGCCTTGAAGGGGA
>Ga0100402_1007906_pt1 | contig 10141 bp, 9 predicted proteins | sample CryGeyme20150102_FD_80419 | JGI IMG/M metagenome (GOLD analysis project Ga0100402, IMG submission 80419) | Groundwater microbial communities from Crystal Geyser aquifers in Utah, USA - Crystal Geyser metaG 2015-0102 | ecosystem: Environmental > Aquatic > Deep subsurface > Groundwater | place...
CATCATGACCGAAACTGCCAGCAAACCCCGTAGCCGTCGTACCCCAGCCAAAGCGACCGCCGCCGCGCCAGAGCAAGCCGAAGCCAAACGAACCCGCGCCCGCAAATTGCCCAGCGCCGCTGCCGTCGCCGCCATTGAAGCGGTCAGTCACGGCCCGGTAGCGGAGGCAGTGGCCCATGCGCCGCGCGGCAGCGACGAGGAAAGCGACTACGCGCCGCTGCCCGCCGACTATCCCTATCGCACCCGGATGCGGCGCAAGGAATACGAGGAGCAAAAGGCCCAGCTACAGATTGAACTGCTCAAGGTGCAAAACTGGGTGAGGGAAACCGGCCAGAAGATCGTCATCCTGTTCGAGGGCCGCGACGCAGCCGGCAAGGGCGGCACCATCAAGCGCTTTATGGAGCATCTGAACCCACGCAGTACGCGCGTGATCGCCCTGGAAAAACCCTCCGACCGGGAACGCGGCGAATGGTATTTTCAGCGCTACGTCCAGCACTTGCCGACCGCCGGCGAGATGGCCTTCTTCGACCGTTCCTGGTACAACCGCGCCGGCGTCGAGCGGGTCATGGGTTTCTGCACAGCGCACGAATATCTCGAATTCATGCGTCAGGTACCGCAATTGGAACGGATGTTGGTCAACAGCGGCACCCTCTTCTACAAGTTCTGGTTCTCGGTCAGCCGCGACGAACAATTGCGCCGCTTTGTCGCCCGCCGCGACGACCCGCTCAAACACTGGAAGCTATCGCCCATCGACATCGAATCGCTGGACAAGTGGGACGAATACACCGAGGCCAAGAAGGCCATGTTCTTCCACACCGACACCGCCGACGCCCCCTGGACCGTCATCAAGTCGGACGACAAGAAGCGGGCGCGGTTGAACTGCATGCGCCACTTCCTGGCCAGCTTACCCTATCCCGACAAGGATGAACACGTTGCCCATATGCCGGACCCGCTGCTGGTCGGGCCAGCTTCGAAGGTGCTGGAGAGTAGCGAAAACAACATCACAGACTTTTGATCGGGGATGCTAGGGGTGCACTGATTTATTCGTTTTCGTCACCCCCCGCCCCCGACTAACCGATTCAAGGGCAGGCTGTGGTTAAAAACCTGTTAAATCAAGGCGCTGGATACCCGCCTTCGCGGGTATGACGCATTAACCTAGGCTAATAAACAAATCGCCCAGCCAGTTCCTCAAGGTTCAGCGTCTTCAGAATTTCCAGCGCCCGCTCTCGGGCGCTTTGTTTTCTGTCGCCCTTGCGGTTGGCGATAATCAGTTCGTTCTTCATCGAGTGTTCCCAGCCGACCAGTTCGGTCACGGTCACCTGATAGCCGTGCGCTTCCAGCAATAGACAGCGCAGCACATTGCTGACCTGGCTGCCGAATTCGCGGGTGTGGATAGGGTGGCGCCACAGTTCCGACAGCGGCGTGAGGCCGAATGAGGTGTTTTTGTTCTTGCGCAGCACGGCGGCGACCTCGGCCTGGCAACAGGGCGCCAGGACGATGTGGTCGGCCGATTTTTCCAGGGCGAAACGGATCGCGTCATCGGTCGCGGTATTGCAGGCATGGAGCGCGGTGACGATGTCGATGCGCTCGGGCAGCGCCGGGCTGACGATTGATTCCTCGACCGTCAGATTGAGAAAGGTCATCCGCTCGAAACCCAAACGCTCGGCCAGTTCCTGCGACTTGGCGACCAGTTCCGGGCGGGTCTCGATGCCGTACAGATGGCCGACCTCCTTATCCTTGAAGAACAGGTCGTATAGGATAAAACCCAGGTAGGACTTACCCGCGCCATGGTCGGCCAGGGTGAGGTCGCCGCGTCGCTCCAGCACCTCATTCAGCAATGGCTCGATAAACTGGTAGAGGTGGTAGACCTGCTTGAGCTTGCGCCGGGTGTCCTGGTTGAGCCGGCCGTCGCCGGTCAGGATGTGCAGTTCCTTGAGTAGCTCAATCGACTGGCCCGGACGGATTTCCGGGATCGGCGGCCAGGCGGCGGCCTTCATGCCTCGCCGTCCAGAACCCGCTTCAGGCCCGCGTGACCGAGCGCGTTCATGGTCTCGATATTGCGCTCATAGATCGAGTCGGTATCCGGGATGGTCTCTACCGCGCGGGCGATGCTGGCCTCGCGGATCAGGTGGATGGTCGGATAGGGCGAGCGGTTGGTGTAGTTGCTGATGTCATCGGGCTCGGTGTCGGCGAACTGGAAGGCCGGGTGGAAACTGGCGATCTGAATGACGCCCTCCAGATCGTGCTCGGTCACGGCCGCCTCAACCAGTTGCATGAAGTCGTTGAACTCAAGAAAGTCCGGTAATAGCGTGGGATGGACCAGCAACGTGGTATCGATCTCGGCCGGATCGGCCGCCGCCAATAGGTCCAGTTCGTGGTCCATCTCTTCCAGGAAGGCATCCAGGTGCCGGGCCTCGCTAACCACGATGCGGACCTGATCCTTGACGTAGACCGACCGGGCGAACGGGCACAGGTTGAGGCCAATGACGGCCCTTTCCACCCAGTTGCGGGTGGCGGTGATGACTTCGTCCCGTGCGGTCATGGTCCTCGGCCCCTTATCACTGCCCGAAAAATTCTTTTACCTTGTCCATAAAGCCCTTGGCACGGGGGTTGTGCTTACCCTCGTGACCACGACTAATTTCCTCGAATTCACGCAGCAGTTCCTTCTGCCGGTCGGTGAGGTTGATCGGCGTTTCCACCACCATGTGACAGTGCAGATCACCCGGCGCGTTACTGCGCACGCCTTTGATGCCCTTGCCGCGCAGGCGGAATACCTTGCCGCTTTGGGTCTCTGCGGGAATCTTGATGGTCGCCTGGCCATCCAGGGTCGGGATGCCGATCTCACCGCCCAAGGCGGCGGTCGAGAATGAAATCGGCATCTCGCAATGGAGATCATTGTGATCGCGGGTAAACACCGGGTGCTGACGCAAATGGACCTGTACATACAAATCGCCCGGCGGGCCGCCATTGATGCCGGACTCGCCCTCGCCGGCCAGACGAATGCGGTCGCCCTCGTCGACCCCCGATGGGATGCGTACCGACAGGGTCTTGTGCTGTTTGATCCGACCTTCGCCATGACAATGGGTGCAGGGATCGGCGACCACCCGACCGGCACCGTGGCAACGGGGGCAAGTCTGCTGAACCGAGAAGAAACCCTGCTGCATCCGCACCTGACCATGGCCACCACACGTGGGACAGGTAATTGGCTGGGTGCCGGGTTTGGCGCCGCTACCGTGGCACTGTTCGCACTCGGTCAGTACTGGAATGCGTATCTTGGTCTCGGCGCCGCGCGCCGCTTCTTCCAGGCTAAGTTCCAGGTTATAGCGCAGATCGGAGCCGCGATAGACCTGGGGCCGACCACGACCACCGGCGCCACCAAAGATGTCGCCAAAGATGTCCGAAAAGGCATCGGCGAAGTCGCCGAAACCAGCGCCACCGGCCCCGGCCATGGACGGATCGACCCCGGCGTGGCCATATTGGTCGTAAACCGCCCGCTTCTGTGGGTCGGAAAGGATGTCGTAGGCCTCCTTGGCCTCCTTGAATTTTTCCTCGGACTCCTTGTTTCCGTCGTTGCGGTCCGGGTGATGCTTCATCGCGGCCTTTTTGAAGGCCTTCTTGATCTCATCGTCCGAGGCCGTCTTGGAGACGCCCAGAACTTGGTAGTAGTCGCGTTTGCTCATTAGCTTGTAGCCTGTAGCTGGTAGTCGGTAGCCGTGGGCAGCTGGCGCTAGCTTTTATGAGGCAACGGGCGGCAAGGCCGCCCGTCACTTCATCGCTACCAGCTACCGGCTACGAGCTTATTTGTCCTTCACTTCCTCGAACTCGGCATCGACCACGTCGTCGCCGCCGGCCTTGCTCTCCGTCGCACCAGGCTGGGCGCCGGCTTCGGCGCCGGGCTGGTCGCCTTGCTGGGCGTACATCTGTTCGGCCAGCTTGTGGCTGGCCTCGCCCAGGGCCTGGGTCTTGGCGTCGATCTCATCCTTGTCGCCATTCTTGATCGCACCTTCGAGGGCGGTGATCGCCTCTTCGATCCGGGTCTTCTCGTCGGCCGTGACCTTGTCGCCATAATCCTTCAGCGCTTTCCGCGTCGAGTGAACCATGGCATCGGCCTGGTTGCGGGCCGTGGCCAGCTCGAAGGCCTTGTGGTCTTCGGCGGCATTCGCTTCCGCATCCTTCACCATCTGTTGGATCTCGGCCTCGGAGAGACCGGAGTTGGCCTTGATGGTGATCTTGGCTTCCTTGCCGGTGCCCTTGTCCTTGGCGCCGACGTGCAGGATGCCGTTGGCGTCGATGTCGAAGGTAACCTCGATCTGCGGCGTACCACGCGGCGCGGGCGGGATGTCAGACAGGTTGAACTGGCCCAGGCTCTTGTTGCCGCTGGCCATCTCGCGCTCACCTTGCAGGACGTGGATGGTGACTGCGCTCTGGTTGTCATCGGCGGTGGAGAACACCTGATTGGCGCGGGTGGGGATGGTGGTGTTCTTGGGAATCAGCTTGGTCATCACGCTGCCCAGGGTCTCGATGCCCAGGCTAAGCGGCGTCACGTCGAGCAGCAGCACATCCTTGACCTCGCCTTGCAGCACGCCACCTTGGATGGCCGCGCCAACAGCGACGGCCTCGTCCGGGTTGACGTCCTTGCGCGGTTCCTTGCCGAAGAATTCCTTGACCAGTTCCTGTACTTTGGGCATCCGGGTCATGCCGCCGACCAGGATCACGTCGCCGATGTCGGAAACCTTCACGCTGGCATCCTTGACGGCGGTCTTGCACGGCCCAAGGGTGCGCTGGATCAGTTCCTCGACCAGCGACTCGAACTTGGCCCGGGTGATTTTCATGACCAGGTGCTTCGGCCCGCTGGCATCGGCGGTGATATAGGGCAGGTTGATCTCGGTCTGGGTGGTCGAGCTGAGCTCGATCTTGGCCTTCTCGGCGGCCTCTTTCAGGCGTTGCAGAGCCAGCACGTCGTTCTTCAGATCGACGCCCTGCTCTTTCTTGAACTCGTCGATGACGTAGTCGATCAGGCGCTGGTCGAAGTCCTCACCACCCAGGAAGGTATCGCCATTGGTGGACAACACCTCGAACTGATGCTCGCCCTCGATCTCGGCGATCTCGATGATCGAGATGTCGAAGGTGCCGCCACCCAGGTCGAACACCGCGATCTTGCGGTCGCCTTCCTGCTTATCCATGCCGAAGGCGAGCGCGGCGGCGGTCGGCTCGTTGATGATGCGCTTCACGTCCAGGCCGGCGATACGGCCGGCGTCCTTGGTGGCCTGACGCTGGCTGTCGTTGAAGTAGGCCGGCACGGTGATGACGGCCTCGGTGACCTCTTCGCCCAGATAGTCCTCGGCGGTCTTCTTCATCTTCTTCAGCACCTCGGCGGAGATTTGCGGCGGGGCCTTCTTGTCGCCGCGCACCTCCACCCAGGCATCACCGTTGTCGGCCTTGAAAATCTTGTAGGGCATCAGGCCGATGTCCTTCTGGACCTCTTTTTCCTCAAACCGGCGGCCGATCAAACGCTTGATGGCGTACAGGGTGTTCTTGGGGTTGGTCACCGCCTGCCGCTTGGCTGGCGCGCCGCAGAGGATTTCGCCGTCTTCCGCGTAGGCGATGATGGACGGCGTGGTGCGCGTACCTTCCGCGTTTTCGATGACTTTTGGTTTGCCGCCTTCCATGATGGCGACGCAAGAGTTGGTGGTGCCCAGGTCGATGCCGATGATCTTGGCCATGATGTTATTTCCTCAAGAAATTATTGAACTAACGTGGATATGGGTATGGGATAGCGAACTTCAAGTCTCTTTGGCCTTGGTCACCATCACCAGCGCCGGGCGCAGCACACGGTCATTGAGCAAATAGCCCTTTTGCAGCACACTGGCGACGCTATTCGGTTCGCCTTCGCTATCGATCACACCGATAGCCTGGTGGATATTGGGATCAAATTTCGCGCCCAGTGGGGCGACCTCGGTAATGCTGTTTTTCTCGAACACGCCGGCCAGTTGCTTCAAGGTGAGCTCAACGCCGCTCTTCAGGCTATCGAGGCTGACCGCATCGCCCGTCGCCAAGGCCGCTTCTAGGCTGTCCTTGACCGCCAGCAATTCGCCAGCGAACTTATCGACGGCGAATTTGCGCGCCTTTTCGGCATCCTCGGCGCCGCGCCGGCGCACGTTTTCGGTTTCAGCCTTGGCTCTGAGCCAGGCATCGTGATGCTCCTGGGCCAGCAATTCGGCCTGGCGAAGCTCTTCCTCCAGGCTAGGCATGACATCCTTAGCGGCGGTTTCGCTATTGGCGGCCTCTGTTTTAGCCGCCTCGGCGGCAGTCAAATTTTCGTCAGACATATCGGTTCTCTCCTACAACCCACCCCGAATGGGGACGGCCATAAAGATTTCAAGGGTATGCAATTCAGATTTCCCGAAATTCCAGGATCGAGTCCAAACGCAAGGTAATTTCCCGGCCGCCATCGGTTATGACGCGCAACCACTCGGCGCCAGCTTGGGTATAGACATCAAGCGGCAGCACATCGAGTTCGGTCCAGCCATCACCATCGCGCAGGCGCAAATACAGCTTGCGCCGCTTCAGAACGGCGAGCTCCAGCCGGTCATGGTCGACACAGGTGATCGGGACATAATCCGACATCAGCGCAGATGAGCCCTGGCTTCGGCAGTGGGCCGGATGGTCGCGCCGATGGCCGCGCCCAGACGGCGGGCCAGGCGGTCGGCAATATTTTCCTGGGGCGTGAAGTCCACGATATCCTCAGCCTTGACCACGTCCCGCGCCACGTAATCCAGGCTGCCCAGGCCATCGGCCAATCCCAGTTCTATGCCACGCGCGCCGCTCCAGACCAGGCCGCTGAACAACTCTGGCGTTTCTTTCAGGCGCTTGCCACGACCCTTTCGGACGATCTGGATAAACTGCTGGTGGACCTCCTCCAACATGGCCTTGGCATAGCCCTCCTGTTTGGCGTCAACCGGCGAGAACGGATCGAGAAAGCCCTTGTTCTCGCCGGCCGTCAGCAGGCGGCGCTCGACACCTAGTTTTTTCATGCCCTCGGTAAAGCCGAAACCATCCATCAAGACGCCGATGGAACCGATCAACGAGGCCTTGTCGACAAATATCTTGTCGGCGGCGGCGATGATGTAATAACCGCCCGAGGCGCACATATCGTCGACCACGGCATAGACCGGGGTCTTGGGGTGTTTGGCTCGCAGACGGTAAATCTCGTCATTGATCTGGCCGGCCTGGACCGGTGAGCCGCCAGGACTGTTGCAGCGGAGGATGACCGCCTTGGCCTTCTTGTCGTCGAAGGCGCTGTCCAGGGCGCCGATGATGTCGTCGGCGCGAATGCCGTTTTCTCCGCCGATCTCGCCCTGGATTTCAACCAGGGCGGTATGAGGCCCGGTCGCCGTCAGCTCGCCATCCTTTTGGAAAACGATGGCCACAAGGAGCCCGAATATCACGATGAAGCTCAACGACCGGAACAGCAAGCTCCAGCGCCGAGCACGACGCTGTTCCTCTAGATTGGCCAACAACAGCCTTTCCAGGGCACTGCGTTGCGAATTTTGGCTATCGTCATCCGACATGGTTTGGGTCCTGATTAGCGGGTGGCGGATTATAGTCGGTCTCAGGCATTGTCCCGAAGCCAACTCGCCAGCTTGGCAAAGTTGGCGCACAACGCGACCGGCCGATATTCAGCCAGCTTTTCCGGCGGCTGGGCGCCATAGCCAGCGGCCAGGGCATCGATGCCGGCATTGCGGGCCATTTCCAGATCATGACTGGTATCGCCGATCATGATGGCCCGCTCGGGCGGCGTCATCAGTTCGTCCAGCAGTTCCAGAATCATCGCCGGATGTGGCTTGGAAAAGGTCTCGTCAGCGGTCCTGGAGGCGTGAAAATATAGCCCCAGCCCGCTGTGTTCGAAGGCCCGTTGCAAGCCGCGTCGGGCCTTGCCGGTGGCGACCGCAAGGATATGACCGCGGCCATGCAGATACCGGATCAGTTCGGCCGCGCCATCAAACAGGGCGATGTCGCCATCCCGGGCCAGGTAATGAACGCGATAGCGCTCGACCAGTCTGGGGTGGTCGGCCTCCGGCTTATCCGGAAACAGCGTCTGAATCGCCTCTTTCAGGCCCAGGCCGATGATGTGGCTGGCGGCCTCGCGGCTGGGCACGGCCCAGCCCAGGTCGGCGCTGGCCTGCTGGATGCTGGCGACGATGAGGTCGGCTGAATCCATCAGGGTGCCGTCCCAATCAAAAATCAGTAAGTCATAGCGTTTACTCACACGGTCTTGTCCAAGCCATTCAGAAATTTACCCAAATCGTCCGGCAGCGGCGCCTCTAGCTCGATCCGCTGCCCGGTCAGCGGATGATTGAATGCCAGCCGGGCCGCGTGCAGAAACATGCGTTTCAAGCCCTGCTTTTTCAAGGCCCGGTTGAGTTCGAAATGGCCATATTTGTCGTCTCCGGCAATGGGGTGCTGCGAGGCCGCCAGATGCACCCTGATCTGATGGGTGCGACCGGTCTTCAGCTCCGCCTCCAGCAGACTAAAATCGCCGTAATGACCCAGCAGACGAAAGATGGTGTGGGCGTATTGCCCCTCCTCGTCCACCACCACCCGGCGTTCGCCGTCGTCGGTATGGTACTTGCGCAGGGCCAGCTTCACGTTGCGCAATTTGTCGCGCCACTGGCCGATGGCCAGCGCCAGGTAGGCCTTGCGCACCTCGCCGTCGCGAAACATGCGGTGCAACTCCACCAGCGCCGGACGCTTCAGGGCGATCAACAGGACACCCGAGGTCTCCTTGTCCAGGCGATGCGCCAGTTCCATGAACCGACATTCCGGCAACTCACGCCGCAATTGCTCGATGATGCCCAGACTGACTCCACTGCCGCCATGCACCGCCTGGCCGGGCGGCTTATCGATCACCAACAAGGCCTCATCCCGATAAATAATGCGTCCGAGCAGGCTCTTGCCGATCTTGGGCTGGTCGGCAACCGTGGCCTTGGCTGCCGTGCGCACCGGCGGGATACGAACTTCATCGCCTAATTGCAGGTGGTCGTCCGGCTTCACTCGGCGGCCGTTCACGCGCACTTCGCCAGCCCGCAACATGCGATAGATACGGCTCTTGGGCACCCCCTTGAGCAAGCGAAACAGGAAATTATCCAGGCGCTGGCCAGCCGACTCATCGCCGGCCAACACTTTTGTTACGCCTTCTTTGCGCGTTTCTTGCATTAATCTGTATACTGTCGAGGACTTGTGTAGGCACCCCGAGGGCGTTGGAGATCATGCCCCCTTGCGCCTCCGAGCGCCGGTTAACGATGCTCACCGGTTGCGGTTTCGACCACCGACATCCATAGCCTGGCTGGGGGGCACATCACCCCGATTGCCAAGGCGGACGTACTGACGTGGAGAAAATCGCGAGAAGCAGCGATAGTAACGTATTTAAAGCGACAATCGCACCCGGATACTGCCAGGCCGTTGCAAACGACCTGACTGATTAAAAGATAAACCTACGCACCATGCACGAGACCCAAAGCGACTACCTAACCATCGCCGCCTGATTCCCCTGCTTCGCCTTACTGCCGCGCCAACGCGGCGGGTTTATCGCCCCGGGGCGCCGATTGCGCAGGGGTTAAAAATGAAACGTATGTTGTTTAACGCGACGCAGGCGGAGGAACTCCGCGTCGCCATTGTCGAAGGCCAGAAATTGGTCGATCTCGACATTGAGTCCGCAGCCAAGGAACAGCGTAAAGGGAATATCTACAAGGCTGTTATCACCCGCGTCGAACCCAGTCTTGAAGCCTGCTTCGTCGATTACGGAACGGACCGTCACGGCTTCCTGCCATTCAAGGAAATCGCCCGTGCTTCGCTCGGTAATGCCGACGTCGGCCGCGGCCGCATGCAGGACTTCCTCAAGGAGGGCATGGAACTCACCGTCCAGGTCGAAAAGGACGAACGCGGCAACAAGGGCGCGGCGCTGACCAACTTTGTCAGCCTGGCCGGCCGCTACCTGGTGCTTATGCCCAACAATCCGCGCGGCGGCGGCGTCTCCCGCCGCATCGAAGGCGAGGAGCGCAACGAACTGCGCGACGCCCTGGCCCAGCTCGAAGTGCCCGGCGGCATGAGCCTGATCGGTCGCACCGCCGGCATCGGCCGC